>ERZ1740058.243-NODE-243-length-46978-cov-7.988918_pt1 | contig 46978 bp, 41 predicted proteins | sample MGYA00581745_ERZ1740058 | MGnify/ENA primary metagenome ERZ1740058 (study PRJEB43018, sample SAMN04849742) | marine metagenome | isolation source: floating plastic debris | place: Pacific Ocean | collected 2008-08-30 | study: EMG produced TPA metagenomics assembly... | reverse complement strand
GTTTAATCGACAGGCGGACTGCAGACCACCCAGTGGAATCCCAGGTTTGGATCGGGGAATCATTGATTTCACATTTACTTCAGGGGGTTCCCAGAGTTGACGATGCTCCTCGTATCATGAGTGAGCAAAGCCAGCCGCTACATCGTGTCATCTGCGTAAGCCGAAGCCGGGTTCCCCTTACCGATGAAGTCCTGCTGAAGATCCAGGACGTGGCGAGCACGAACAACGAGAAGGCCGATGTTGGCGGCATGCTGCTCATAGGCGGTGGGTACTTCATGCAGGTGCTCGAGGGCGAGCGCGGGGCCATCCAGAACACAGTGAGCCGAAACTGCGTCGATGTTCGCCACGAGATGGTCACGATCGTTCGATCCGAGCCGATCGCCAGCCGCTCGTTCGAGACTTGGAGCGTCGGTGTGATCAACTACGAGTCGCCTGGGGATGACTTCGATCTGTTCGATATGGTCGACGTGGTTGATCAGGCGGGCAGAGACGTTCAGCCGAGCGAGCGCGCCGGCCGGATGATGCGGGCGTTCGAGTCGGCGGTTGACCGCCTGCAAGCCGCGTAATCCGGCCCCACGCCACCTGGTTTCGAGTTCGCCCGCCACGCGGGCTCTTGGTGTGCGCGGGCCTTTGGCGCGATCGGGAGTTATCAATAACACTACTCGGACGCTGGGAAACCTCATCCCCTAAATTGTGGAGTATTTGGTTGGATCGGTGTGCAGAGCGCGTGCTGCTTGGTCGATGGTCGCGGTATGGGTAGCTCGCAAATCTTCCAACTGGTGTATGTCAGCGTCAGCAGTCGACCGATGGTCGATCAGGAACTGCACGCGATCCAGACGGCGGCGGTGAAGAACAACCGGACCAATGACGTTACCGGCGTCCTGCTCTACAACAACGGATGCTTCCTCCAACTGCTCGAGGGCTCGCGCGATGCGCTCGCGAAGACCTATGGCAGGATCGCAACGGACTCGCGGCACGTGCGACCGAGCGTCTTGTACTACCAGCGAGCCGAGAAGCGCGTAGCCGAGTCATGGAGCATGGGCGTGCTCAACATGGATCGCTTAACCAGTCGGTCGTCGATCGAGGACTTGCTCGAGAGATTCCGCGCGGAGTCAGAAGCGGTGACGAGCAATGAGAAGCCGGTGGAGACTCTGATGTACGAGTTCGAGCGGCTGAGCCAGGAGAACGAGGCCATCCAGCGGGCCTCGGCCTGATGCCGACCTGACGTCGACGCGATCGCTACCGCAAGGTGTCTTCGAAGAACCGCCGCATGGCCGCCCATGAGCGCTTGTCGGCGGTTTCGTTGTACGCGGCGACCTTGCCGGGCTCCATCGGGCCGGCGGCCTTGCTCGTGAAGCTGTGGACGGCGCCGGCATAGTCGATGAAGACGAAGTCGGCGTCGGCGTTGGCCATCTCGCGCTTGAACTCGTTGCGGTCCTCGATGCTGACCAGCGGGTCGTCGTAGCCGTTACAGACCAGTACTGAAGCGGTGACTTGACCGCGGCGTGGGGCGCTCTCGAAGCTCAGGCCGCCGTGGAAGCTGACGACGGCGTCGAGGTCGAAGCCGTGGCGGGCGCACTCGAGCACGACGGTGCCGCCGAAGCAGTAGCCGATGGCGGCGAGGGTCTCGGTGTTCTTATCGTTCTCGCGGAGCGCGTCGATGGCGGCCTCGACGCGGCCGCGCATGAGCTGGCGATCGGCGTAGTACTTGCCGGCGAGCTCGGCGGCCTCGTCGTTGTTCTCGGCGCGGACGCCGTCGCCGTACATGTCGATGGCGAAGGCGACGTAGCCGAGCTTGGCGAGCATGCGCGCGCGTTCCTTCTCTTCGTCGCCCAAGCCTGTCCATTGATGCACAATGAGCACGGTGCCGAGCGACTCGCCGCCGGCGGGCTCGGCGATGAAGCCGCGCATGCGCTCGTCATTGTGGCTGTAGCGCAAGTCGTACTCGCGGCCCTGGAGGTTCCAGATGCGTGGTCGCTGGGGCTCGTCTGGGAAGAGCGGGTCGTCTTGCAGGAGGAAATCACGTAGAACCTCGGCACGCCCCAGTTCCTTGGCGAGATCCTCGACTTCGAGTTGGGAGGGATACTCCGGGACCCATCGCGGGTATGGGAGTCGGAGCACGGGGTGGTGGAGTTCGTAGGGCTGGGCGTAGCCAGTGAAGCGCTCGATCGTCGCTGGCGTGTCATCGCTTGCCTGGGCAAAGAGCGCGCACGTCGGCACGAGGATGGCGAAGAGCAGTGCGAGCGTGGAGCGGGCGTGCAGGTTCATGTCGTCCTCCGGATTCTGGAGAACGATACCGCGCCGCTACGCGAGATGATGCACGGTTGGCCCGGTTGTTACCGGCCGCGGAAGGTGATGCGTCCCTTGGTGAGGTCGTAGGGGGACATCTCGACGGTCACGGTGTCGCCGGGCGTGATGCGGATGTAGTGCTTGCGCATCTTGCCGGAGACGTAGGCGAGGATCTCGGTCTGCTGCTCGTTTGGCAGGCGTACCTTGAACATGGCGTTGGGTAGCGCCTCGACGACGATGGCTTCCATCGTGAATTTGTCGTCTTGTTTAGCCATACGAGCGGTGGATCCTCCTGCGGTGGCGGGCGTGTTGCCGGCCGAGACTCTGCGAAACCCAGGCCATCGGCCCGAAGCGAGCCCTGAGTGTAGCCCGCACGCGAGACGCGACCGTCATCGATCGTGGCGGGCCAGAACCCAAATAAAATAAGAACATTGAGTGCCCGAGTATTCCGGGTGGTTTAGTCTTCGCCGCTCGCGCCGGCCGAGGCACGGCGGCTGATGCCGGCCGCGGGCGCGCGCCTGATGGTCTTCCGCCAGATCATGGGGACGGACAGCGCCGCCGCGGCAAGGCTGGATGGTGGCCACGCGAGGGATTCGAGCTCGTAGCCCAGGCGCTGCATCTGTGGGCCGCAGACGCGTTCGATGGCGGCGATGGCGGTCGTGCTGAGCTTGCCGCGGTAACGGCCGATCCGAGAGCCCGTGATGGGCTCGAGCGTGCGCTGCTTGTGGGTCTCGTGGTCGGCGTATCCCTTGTTCTTTCGCTTGTGTGGCTCGAGCATGTCGGGGCGGAACTCGATGGGCAGCACCTCGCACGCGCGGCGGAGGTGCGGCTCGGGATCGCTCACGAGGTCTTCGTAGCGGATCGTCGTGTATCGCTCGGGCGAAACGAGGGCTTCGAGGTCGGCGTTTCGCTCCTGGTCGAGCCGCCAACGGACCGCTGCCGACATTGGGGGCCCGTTCCAGGCCTCGCGCTGGCTCACGGCGACGTCTCTGGGGTCTCGCACGATGTGGATGACGCGCGAGCCGGGCATCATGGCGAGCAATTCGAGCACGTAGCTGCTGTGGCTGGGGCTCTTCTCGCCAAGGACCGTGGGCACGGGCTGGCCGCTCTCTTGGGCCGTGTGGGCCGCGGACTTGAGCCACGCGGACAGCAGTGTCGCGTAGTGCCTTGGCCCGGCTTCGGCCAGGGCATCGAAGCGCTCCTGCTCGAAGGAGATGTCCGCGAAGGCGCTGCGCTTGGCGATCGCGGCCTTGGCGGCCGACCATCCCGCGTCGCTCTGGAGCGGGCCGAGCCGTTTGCGGTGGTGCCAGAGCAGGCTCATGAAGTGCGTTTCTTCGGGGATGAAGACGCCCTGGCCGCGCGACAGCATGGACTGGAGCAGCGTGGTGCCCGACCGGCCGGTGCCGGTGATGAAGAAGTACCGCGGCTCGTCCATGGGATGAGTTTACTCCGACTCGGGTTGGCGATCGGGCCGCAGACGCAGGATCGGCCGGGCCAGTCGGGCGATGCGCGGTGGCGTGATCGAGAGCATGTCGCTCAGGGTCTGCGGCATGGCGAAGCGCACCAGCACCGCCGCGGCGAGCGTGAACGCGAACCCGGAAATAACGAACCGGAGCATGGTGTCGAGGGTGCTCGGTTCGCCGGCGCGTGCGGACTCGAGGGCATGGCGCATGCCCAGGTTGTGCAGCCAGAGGTCGACGAGGATCACCAGCATGGCCAGTACGGTCAGGGCGCCCCACGGTCGGAGCACGGTGACGAGGAAGTCGATTATCGGGACGCCGGCCTTCTTGAGGCTCCATGCCGTGACGCCCGTGATCCCGACCACGAACCACAAGCCGACGCCCATCGCGATGAGGTGGGGCTGCCTGGGGAACAGCATGCCGCCGATGGCGGCGACGATGACCATGCCGATGCCCTGGATGAGCAGCGCCTGGAACTGCGTTTGGAATCGGCCGGTGCTGGATAGCGCCGACTCTTGCACGGCGACGAGCAGGCGAAGGGCGAAGCACAACGCGAGCGCCTGCACCGCCGGTACGGCCGCGAGCCATTTGCCGCCCCAGATCAGCTCTTGGAGCGGATCGAACACGACGGCGATCCCGCCTGAGAACACGGCGGCGACGAGCGTGAGCGAGCCGCACACGCGCAGCACGGCTCGGGAGTGCCGTGTGCGATCGTGCTGGAAGCTGCTCATGGTCGGCATGAGCACCTGTTGCAGCGACGCGGCCAGGACCGTGAGTACCTGCGAGCTGATCATGTAGGCGAACGCGTAGATGCCGATCATCGCCGGATCGAGGATGAAGCCGAGCACGAGGAAGTCGCCCTGGCGGAGCAGCGCGAGCGCCATCGCTCCGAGTATGAGCCAGCGTGTGCGTGCCCAGATCGCGGGCCAGAGCCGGGTGCGCGGGCTGAAGCGGATCAGGGGCTGGCGCGTCAGCGCGTAGCCGAAAGCCCAGTCGTATGCGGCGACGACCACCATGGCCCAGGTAAAGGTCAGCGGTCCTGCTCCGCCGATCGCGAGGGTGATCATCGCGATGTAGTTCACGAGCGCGCTCGTCGCGTTTAGTGCCGCGACGGCCTTGTAGCGGTACTGCATGGAGAGTGTCGCGCGGTAGATCATGCCGGGCCCGTAGATGGCCGCCGCGAGCCCGATCGTGACCATGACCATGACGTACTGGTCGTCGCCGTGGATCCACGCCATCACCGGACCGAGTGCGCAGAGCACGACGGCGGCGATGAGATTGAGCATGAGCGTCCAGGCGTAGATCGGCCCGATAAGCCCGTCGTAGCGATGCATGCCCTTCTGAATAAGGATCCGGCGCACGCCGCCGTCGCGGAGCACGTTGACCAGCGCCGCGACGCCGATGGCGGTGGCGAAGACGCCGAAGTCCTCCTCTGCGAGCAGGATGCCCAGGACTGCGATGTTGACCAGGCTGAAGGCCTTGACGACCACCGTGGCGACCATGAGCCAGCTCAGCCCGCCGCCGACACGCCGCCCCATGGCCTCGGCCTGCTTTCGCGGGCCACCGGGGCCGGCTGGTGGGGTGTCCTGGGGGTCGCTCATGGAGCCAGTAAGTGTCCTGTAGCCCGGGGGTTCGGGGGTCGATCGTGGGTGGTGCCTGTGGGCCCCAGCCTACCATCGGCCCCGCGGGACGGGCGGCACAAGCCGAAGTCATCATGCCCGCCGACCGACGTTCGTACGGCCGGGACTGGGCGTGGGATCAACACGAGGATGGGAATCGCAGCATGAAGGCCAACGAGATCCGCCAGGGCAACGCCCTCCAAGTCGATGGCAAGGTCTACATCGTCGTCAAGGTCGACCACACCAAGCCCGGCAAGGGCCCGGCGTACTACCAGGTCAAGATGAAGGACGTGGCCAGCGGCCTGCACATCGACAAGCGCTACACCGGCGGCGACGTCGTCGAGAGCGCCCCGATCGATCGCCGCGACATGGAGTACCTCTTTAGCGACCAGAGCGGCGCGACCTTCATGGACAGCGAGACGTTCGACCAGGTCATCCTCGCGCCCGAGGTCCTGGGCGATGCGCTCATGTACCTCGCGCCCAACACGGTGTGCACGGTGCTCGTCTACGAGGAGAACCCGCTAAGCCTGGAGATGCCCGCGGCTGTCGAGCTGGAAGTGACCGATACGACGCCGGCCATCAAGGGCGCCACCGCGACGAACCAGCTCAAGGAAGCGGAGTGCGAGACCGGGCTGAAGACACGCGTGCCGCCGTTTATCACGGTGGGCGAGAAGATCCGCGTGGCGACTGACGACGGCCGCTACCTGGCCCGCGCCAAGGAGTAGGGCGCCGTGGCCAAGCCGCCGGAGTTTGCCGGCAGGCATCTGGTACTGATGGGATTGCGTGCGAGCGGGAAGACCTCGGCCGGCGAACTCGCTGCCGAGCGGCTCGGCCTGCGCTTCACCGATCTCGATGATCTGACCATTTCCGATCTGGGTGGGAGTTCGTACAAGACCGTGGGCGATGCCTGGGAAGCCGTTGGGGAGCGCGGCTTTCGCGCGGGAGAGACCGACGCGCTGCAGCACGCGCTCGCGGTCCGGCGTCATGGAGTGCTCGCGCTCGGCGGTGGGACGGCCGCGTTTCCCGAGGCGAGGCGTGTGCTGACGCAGGGCATCGAGGCGGGCGTCGTGCTCGGCCCGGTATACCTGCACGCGCCGCCCGCAGCGCTCGCCGAGCGGTTGCGCCGGGAGGTCGGCGACCGGCCTTCGATCACCGGCGAGCACCCCGCCGACGAGATCGCCGGCCTGTACGACCAGCGGGACGCGGTGTACCGGGCGCTGGCTGATCGGATTGTCGAGGTTGAGCACCTGACGACCGATCGGGTCGCCGATCGGCTGGTAGAACTCTGGCACGAGCTCTCGGGCGATTGACCGTCTTAATATGTTTGCATATTGTTTGGTATGCAAGATGCCGAGCCCGCCTATCGCGACGCGCTGCCCACTGGGCCTGCCCATCGCCGCGGCGCCGGGCTGAACCCGGGCAATCGATTCGAGGATGTCCGCCTGCACGTGCTGGGCGAGGAGCTCGATCGGCAGTGGGTCGAGCGTGAGGCCGAGGGCGAAGGCGGCCGCCCGGTTAGGGTCGAACGCCGCGTCTACGAGGATCGCACGAAGAGCGTCATCAACCGGGTGACGCCCACCAGCGACGTGCCATTCGAGTGGACGCTCAACCCGTATCGCGGCTGCGAGCACGGCTGCATCTACTGCTTCGCGCGGCCGTATCACGAGTATTTGGGCTTCAGCTGTGGATTGGACTTCGAGACCAAGCTCATCGCCAAGCCCGACGCGCCGAAGTTACTCAAGAAGGAACTCGCGTCGCGCCGCTGGAAGGGCGAGCCGATCGTGATGTCGGCGATCACCGATGTGTACCAACCCATCGAGCACGAGATGCGCGTGGCACGACAGTGCCTTGAGGTCATGGCCGAGTGCAACCAGCCGGTGAGCACCATGACCAAGAGCGCGATGGTGCTACGTGACATCGATCTCTGGCAGAGACTGGGTGCGCACCATGCGGGGCGAGTCACCGTCACCATCGTGACGCTCGACTCCGAGCTGGCCCGGGCGCTCGAGCCCAGGGCGTCCGACCCCCGTGCGCGGCTGCGCACGATCAGGGAGTTGGTCGCCGCGGGCGTGCCGGTGTCGGTGAACATCGCGCCGGTGATTCCGGGGCTGACGGATTCGGAAGTGCCGCAGATCCTGGAAGCCGTCGCCGATGCGGGCGCACGGCGTGTGAGCTGGGTGCTGCTGAGGTTGCCGTACCAGGTGAAGGACTTGTTCCTCGACTGGCTGCAGCGCAACGTGCATCCCGATCGTGCGCGGAAGGTCGAGTCGCTCATCCGCCAGAGCCGCGGTGGAAAGCTGTACGATGCGAGCCGGAATCGCGGGCGTGGCGATGGCCCGATCGCCCGCCAGATCAGGCAGAATTTCGACGTGTTCACTCGACGATACGGGATCAACCGTGACATCCGCGGGCTGTCGAGCGCGCACTTCGTGAAGCCGGACGCGAGTGGGCAGATGGGCCTGTTTGGCTAGCAAACAGGCCGTACGTCAATATTCGAGCCACTGGACGTCCGAGACAAGACATACGCCGCCATAGGAGCGGAGCGTGGCGCGTGCCGCTTCGATGACGGCTTCGGCGATATCGGGCGGTACAGCGACCAGCACGCAGGCATTGACCGAGACTCCGCTGACATCATCGCCACGCTGCGTACCGCTGGCACCGAAGCCCGAGGCGTTGTGCAGTACGGTGTACCCGGTCGCTCCGGCTTTGCGCAGCTGGTTCAGCAGCCGATCGAGGTGGAGCGAGTCGACGACAATCTCGAGTCTTTTCACTGGGCGCATGCCCGACTCTGATTCGTGCTGCATCAGGTCCACCACATGTTGATCGCCATCGCGTACAGCGGGATGCCCACGATGATGTTGAACGGGAAGGTCACGCCCAGGCTCAGGGGCACGAACAGGCTCGGGTTGGCGTTGGGCAAGGCGAGTCGCAGCGCGGCCGGTGCGGCGATGTAGCTCGCGCTGCCGAACAGGACCGCAAGCAGCAACGCGTCGCCCTCGCCCAGCCCGAGCGCGCGGGCGGCGACGATGCCGAGGCCCGCCTGCAGGGGCGGCGCGATGAGCGCGAAGGCGACGAGGAACAGGCCCGAGCGCCGCAGGTCTCCCAGACGCCGGGCTGCCAGCAGCCCCATATCGAGCAGGAACAGGCAGAGCACCGCCTGGAACGGGTCTTTCACCAGCGGCTTCATCGTGGCCCAACCGGAGTCGCCGGTGAGGTAGCCGATGATCAGGCTGCCGAGAAGCAGGACGATCGCGCTGTTCGCGAGCGATTCGTGCGCCATGGTGCGCCAGCCCGGGCGTTGGCTCGGCGCATCCTGCTTCGAGCGACGCGCGAGCGAGGCGAGCACGATTCCGGTGACGATGGCCGGCGATTCCATCAGCGCCATCGCCGCGATGAGGTGCCCGCCGTACTCGGTGCCCGCGCGCTCGAGGAAGCCGACGGCGGTGATGAACGTCACGGCGCTGACCGAGCCGTAGCACGCGGCGATGCCGGCGGCGTTCTCCGGGCTGAGCTTCGTGCGCAGGATGAGGAAGCCGAGCACGGGGAGCAGCAGGCTGGAGAGTGTTGCGACGGCGAGGGTCGCGATGACCGCTGCGTCGAGCCCGCTGCGCTGCAACTCGTAGCCGCCGTGGAACCCGATGGCGACGAGCAGGTAGATCGACAGTGCCTTGGCGACGGCTTGCGGGATGCTCAGGTCGGAGCGGATGAACGCGGCGATCAGGCCAAGCCCGAAGAACAGGATCGGCGGCGAGAGCAGGTTCTGGGTGAGTGCCGATGGGTCCACGGTGTCCCTACGCGGAGTGCGTTGGCCGATGCGGCCGGACAGAACGGCCGCCGTGCCATGCTACGCGGTCGGGGGCCAGTGCCTTTGAGCGTTCGGGTAATGCGAGTGGCTGCGATGGATCACGGGAGCCGGGGAGTCCACATGCCTTCATCCTCGAGACCGGTGACGAGCCGGCGGATCTCCACGATGCGCTCGTCGGAGATCCCGATGCGATCGGTGAAGATCGCTTCTTCTCGGAGCAGGTCGGCCAGGACGTCGCTATCGTCAAGGCCGTCGCCGGTGACGAGCTCGAGCGATCGGGAGATGGCGCTCCGCACCGCCACGTTGAACTCGTCGCCTTCGAACGGAAACAGCGGGACCGCTCCGCCGTTCGCGATGTGGTGGAGTGTCAGGCAATGTGTCAGCACGAGGTCCGCCGGGTGTTCTGCGGAGGCGTCGAGCAGGGCTAGCCAGTCATTAACCACGATCTCGCGACCGCCATCACGGATGGCAGTCAGCATCCGAGCCGTGCGGAGATGGGCGAGACCACGCAGGTGGACCAGCGACTCGTGCGTTTCGAGGATGTCTTCACCATCGAGCGCCGTTCCGATTCGCTCTTCGATCTCATCGAGCAGTTCATCCGAGAGCGGTTCGATCATCTCTGCGAGCGTGAGTCGGTTCGTGAGTGAGAGCAGTGCCACGAGCGTCTCGGTATCGGGTTCCCACGGTTCTGCGAGAGTTGGCTCATCCCACTCGAGCCATCGCTGGAGGTCGCTTGCGTCGCCCGAGGCAACGCCGTGTAGCACGATCGCTCGCTCGGTTGCTTCCTCTTCCGATTCGATGGCGTCGCGGAGCATCCGCTGCACGGCTTGCGGCTCGGGTTGATACCCGAGGCTGGCGTCGGCCCGCGCGACGAGCCAGTCCCGCTCGAGCTGAAGCGTGGGTTCGAGTTCCTCGGCTTCGATCGCTTCGAGCCCGCGCATCGCCGCGTCGATTGCTCCGGCTTCAAGCTGGAGGCGAGCGACTTCCAGGCGTTCTTCGGGGCCGCTCTCGATCTCGACCCAGGGCGTGTCCACGATCAAGCGGAACAGCGTGTCGTGGTCCTGCTCGGAGCTTGCCTCGGCGAGTTCATCGAGGCCATCGCCGATCGACTCGAATTCGAGGTGTTGATCACCGAACCCAAAGAGGGTCCCAGAAGGCAAGACCATCGACCCCGTCACCGTGCCGATGGCAAGGCCGATGGCCAGTGTGGTTGCGGCAATGCGTGCGGATCGCTTTCCGCTCTTGCCTGACGTGATTGGAGACGGTGCATGGTTTCGCAAGCCGGCGGCAAGGTCGTCGGCGAGCACTTTGGCGTTCGGGTAACGAGCGGCGGGATCGTCGCTGCATGCGCGCGCCGCGACAGCCTGGAGGACAGCAGCGGGGCCGGAAGTCGGGTCATGAACGGCTTTCAACGCGAGCCGCATGATGAGACCAAGGGCGTAGACGTCTGTCGCGGGGGTGGCTAACTCGCCGCGTGATTGCTCGGGGCTCGCGAACGCCGGGGTCATCGGCGATGCGCCTTGCGTGATCCGGTCTGAGGCGATGGCCGCGCTGGGGACGATGGCGGCGGCTCCGAAGTCGACGAGCACCGGCGTGCTCCCCGCGGCGACGATGATGTTCGACGGCTTGATGTCGCGGTGGATGACCCCCGCCACGTGCGCGGAAGAGGCCGCCTCGCAAAGCCGGAGCATGATGTGCGCGATGTCCCACGCGGTGTGCTGGCTGCGCTCCAGGAACTCGTCGAGCGTCGGACCGAGCAGTTCTTCGAGGACGATGTACGGTCGGCCCGCGTCGGTCTCGCCCCGGCCGACCAGGGACACCACGCCCGGGTGGCGGATGGCGGCAAGGATGCTGCCCTCTTGCCGGAGGCGCTGCGCGGACTCTGCGTGCTGCTTGTTCGTCCAGTTGGCAAACTTGACGGCGACCATCAGTTCGGGTGCCGATAGCGAGTGTGCACGCCAGACGTTGCCCATGCCGCCGCTGCCGATGGGCGCGATCAATCGGTACTCGCCGACAACGTCGCCGGGCCAGGGGTGGCGACGGCTTGGTTGGTCGGCGGCATCGCCGAGCCGGTCGTCAACGCGGAGCATCCGGCGCAGGGTCTGCTTGTCGTCTTCGGGGAGGGTGCTCGTGCTGATGCGCTCCTCGCGCTCGTCTGCTGGTGCGGCGACGAGCAACTCGAACAGCTCCTGAATGGACGGGCCGGGCGTTGTCACTGGCCGTCCCCGATCGCTGCGATGAGCCATGCCCGCGCGAATCTCCACCGGCGCTGGACGGTCTTCTCGCTGACATCGGTTGCGGCGGCGATCTCTTGCATCGTCAGCCCGGCATACACGCGCAGCTGCGCGACCTGGGCGGCATCTGGGTCGTGCTGCTCGAGCTGCTTCATGGCTTCCTCGAGTACAAGAACGTCGACGGCACGATCATCCACGGCGACCGTCACCACATCGACATCCGCACGACGGCCGCCGCCACGCTTCTGGGCGTTGCGCGCGCGTACGTGGTCGAGCATCACGCGTCGCATCGCGACCGAAGCGGCGATGACGAAGTTGGCCCGGCTCGACCACCCGTTGCGCTCATCGCCGAGCTTCAGGAACGCCTCGTGCACCAGCGCGGTCGGCTGGAGCGTAAGCGATCGGGCCTTCTCCCCGAGCGTGCGCTCGGCGAGTTCGCGGAGCTCGTCGTACACGACGGGCATCAGCTGGTCGAGCAACTCGGGTGTGAGGTTGGTCTCGGCTGCACGTGTTGGCTGGGGTTCTGTGCTCACCGCAAAGCCTCGCACTTGGCGCTGTGTCTCACCCCAACACCGTACGTTTCGGACGGGAGTTCCCAAGGGTTTCGGTACGGCAGAGATCGCGACCCAACGCCCGAAAACTCGAACCAAGAAATTCTACCGCGGCGTGTCCGGTGAGCGCGCTCGTTTCCGCGATGGGGTTGTCGGCAAGGCCCACAAGCGCGTCGGGGGGGAGTTGCCGGAGGGACCGTGGACTCGGAACTACTGCTCTTCCCGGCTCTTGCCGTAGTGGTCATCGTGTGGCGCCTGTGGCGTCGCGAGGCGGTTCGCCACGAGCGGCTGATCGCCTCGATCCCGGTGCGGATCCACGTCAATGGCACGCGTGGGAAGTCGACGGTAACCCGAATCGTCGCCGGTATGCTCCGCGAGGCGGGTATCGAGACCGTGGCCAAGTGCACGGGAACCGCCGCCGCGGTGATCGCTCCGGATGCGAGCGAGCATCCGATCCGCCGCCGGGGCGCACCGACCATCCTCGAGCAGATCGAGGTCATTGGTGCGCACGCCTCGCCCACCACCGGGGCGCTCGTGATCGAGTGCATGGCCCTCAAGCCAAACAACCAACACACCTCGGAGCACCGCATCGTGCGTTCCACCATCGGCGTCATCACCAATGTACGAGAAGACCACCAGGATGTGATGGGCGAAACCAGGCCCGAAATCGCGCGATCGCTCATGAACACCTGCCCCACGAACGGCACGCTCGTGACGGCCGAAGAGGATCCCGAGATCCTCGGCGTCATGCGTCGCGAGGCCGAAGCTCGCGGAACGGAGATCCTGGTTGCAACCCCGCAGGCCGTGTCGGATGCCGACGTGAAGGGGTTCTCGTACTTCGCGTTCAAGGACAACATCGCGATCGGCCTGGCCATCGCCGAGCTGCTGGGCATCGACCGAGAGGCCGCGATCCGTGGCATGCAGAGCGCCGCCCCCGATCCGGGCGTGCTTCGACTGCGGTCCTTCGAAATGCTCGGCAAGCGGGTGACGTGGGCGAACCTCTTCGCCGTCAACGATCGTGAGAGCGTGGTCGCCGCGGTCGATGCGCTGTCGAGGCATCGTACGGTCGACACCACCGTCGTTGGCATCCTCAACAACCGAGCCGATCGAGAGCAGCGGGCAACGCAGTTTGCGGACATCGCGGCGACGGAGCTTGGGCTCGATCGGATCGCCCTGCTCGGGGCGTACGAGCACGTACTGGCCAAACGCCTGCAGTCGCAGCACGGGATCTCGCGCGATCGGCTGGTGCTCGCCGGGGAGCAGCGAGAGCTGTCTCTCGGCCGGCTGCTTGCCTTGCTCGTCGCCGAGCAGCCGACCGAGCACGTGCTCTTGCTTGGATTGGCCAACATCCACTCGGCGCAGGCGTCCGCGCTGCTGCAGGTCTTCGAAGGGGAGTGGCATGCTGGTTGATGCTGGCATGGTCCCGCTGCCGCCCGACGTCGCGCGGCTGGCATTCATCCTGGGCATCGGCCTGTCGGTGTGGCTCTACGACCGCTGGCACCTGTCGTGTGGCAGCATCATCACGCCCGCGTACCTGGCGCTGCACTTCGATAGCCCGCAGGCGCTCGGCGTCACGCTGCTGACGGCGGCCCTGACCTACGGCGTCGTCTACATCGCCATGCCGCGGTTCGTAGTGATGACCGGGAAGACTCGCTTCCTCGCGCTTATGCCAGTCGCGATCCTTGTGAGCATGGCGTTGCACACCGGGCCTGGTGGGCAGGGCACGGCCGGGACGTCCGTCGCGAGCGACGTGCTCGTAGGCATCGGCTTCATCGTGCCGGGGCTGCTCGCGCACGACGTGGCGACTCAAGGTGCGCGCAACACCGCGTTCAGCGTGTCGAGCCTGACCGTTGGACTCGCCATCGTGACGTATGCCCTTGCGGGTGTGGCGCTGACACCGGCGCATCGCGAGACGGCGGAGCTGTTTGCCTTCGAGACGTCGTGGCTGCCCCTCGCGGTGCTCCTGAGCGTTCTGGCATCGGTGGCGTTGTCGGACCGCTACGGCATACGCGCGGGCGGATTTGTCGGTGCCGCCTACATCGCGATGCTCTCGACGTCTCCGTTCGAGTTGATCACGCTTGGTGTGATCGCGTGGCTCACACACGCGATCGTTGTGCGGGGGCTCATGCCAAGGGCGATCGTGTTTGGCCGGAGGAAGTTCGCCGCGATGCTGCTGGTGGCCGCGACGCTCTCGTGGATCTGGACGCTGGTGCGCGGTTCCATCGTGGGCATGCCGCCCGATCCTCTGGGATACGGCGCGTTCGCGCTCGTCAGCATGACGCTCCCAGGGCTCCTGGCCAACGATGCGGAACGCGTGGGCGGGCGCAGGATGGCTCTAGGGCTTGTGCTGGCCACAACGTTCACGCTGTCCGGCGTCCTGTTCGCACGGTCGCTCCGTGCCGGGGATGACGCGTTCTTCGTCGCGCTCTGCGGCTCCGTGCTCGTGGCGGCGTCGCTGAGCCTGCTGACATCGGCACGCTGGATGCGCGAATCGCCGCTCATCGACCAGACAACCCCACCTTCCCAAAACCCTTGTGTAAGGACATCGTGATGGCAACGACTCTGCACGCTGGAAAGCCAATGGAATCAGACGAATTCACCCGTTTGGGCCACCCGGGCTCTCTCCAGGGGATCGGTAGACGGCTCAGCACGATGCTAAAGCGGGTGCTGTGTGCGGGGGTTGTTGCGGCCGGTCTCGGCTATGCCTTGTTCAACTGGGGCGTCGTGGCGTACGGCCCGTTGCTCATTCATGACGCGGTCGTGGATGGGCAGACTGTGGAGCTGGGTGTCCGATACGACGGCGTCGTTAGTACCCGCCTCGCCGAGTTGGGCGGTTGCTACGAGCGTGGAGCGGTGCTCGCGACCATGGAGAGCTGCGAGCACGAGGCAAAGCTCGCGCGTGCGCACGCGAAGGCGGAAGCGGCCGGCGCGCGCATCGAGGCCGAGACTCTTGGTTTGCAACACGCGCAGCGCCTGCTCAACGTGAGGCTCGCGGAAGTCGAAGCCACGCACACGGCCTCGGTCCATCGCAAGTCGCGCGCCGAGACCCACGCGGGGTGGACCGCGCGAGAGCTTGAACGCCAGAAGCAGGCGCTCGCCGGGAGCGCTGGCTCTGCGCGAGAAGTGGACAAGGCCGTGTACGCCAACGAGCTTGCAATCGTGATGCTCGAAGAGGCCGAGTCCGAGGTGGCCCAGGCTCGGTTTGCGCGCGACGCCGTGGAAGCGGAGCTGGCCGCCCTGGAGGCTCGGCGGTCCGAGCTGGGCGTGCTCCGTGCCCAGCACCGCGCATCGATGCACCTGGTTCAGCAGATCCAGTCGGACATCGACGCCGCAACCATCCGCGCGCCCTTCGATTGCCGAGTCGTGCACTGGCACGCCGGTCCGGGCACTTCCGTGCGCGTTGGCAATCCCATTGTCTCCGTGCTGGATCCGACCGAACTGTCGGTGGTGGCATCGGTCCGGTACGGCGACCTCGAACATCTCGGGCTCGGCACGCTTGTCCAGGTGGTCGTTGACGATCCGGCGTTACCACTCCAAGGACGCGTTGCGTTCATCGAGCCGTACGGCCAGCATGACTCATCGCTCGGTCTTCAAGCCTCACAGCAGTACTCGGCCGACCCTGACGATCGCCCGGTACGCCTAAGAATCGAGCTCCTCGACACAGATGAGCGACTCGTTCCCGGCTTCCCGGTCACGGTGCGCGTGCAGCGTCCGACAATGGCCAGTCGCTGGGGCTTGGTGTGGAAGGTCGACCTGTGGTGACCCATGTTGTGTATGCGAGGCCGGGGCGAAATGGCCAGGTCGTCGAAAGCGGGTGAACGGACTCGAACCGTCGACATTCAGCTTGGAAGGCTGACGCTCTACCATTGAGCTACACCCGCGAATGCACCCAAGTGTAGCGCAGATGACGTGATCCGGACTGCTCTTGCGACACGGGATCAAGTTGTCAGTTTTTGTTGCTCGCGCTTGACAACAAGCGATTCCTGTGGAAAACTCCCGGCATTATGACGTTGCAGCACTCCATCCTGACCCTGAACGGCATGCGTAAGTCGCCGCGTGATGCGTGGTATCTTGCCAGCCTGCGGTTCGGCCTGCTGGTCGAAGATGGGATGCTGCCGAGAACGTCTGGCTAAACGCCCGGCGTCGGCAGCGGAACCCGCGAGCCGACGCCTCCCCTTCCAAATCAGGTCGGGCCGTCGGCGGCGAGTTCCCTTCCGGGGCCGGTGTGGTAATCTGATGATGATCGCGTTCCCGCGGGATGGGGGCACGGCTGTCGTGCGTGGTTCGGTTCTCGCAACCGTGGGCGCGATCGGTGCGCTCGCAACGCGAGGACATCACAAGGGGCCCCGTAGCCCAACTGGCAGAGGCAGCGGATTCAGAATCCGCGCAGTGCAGGTTCGAATCCTGCCGGGGTCATTGCAGCAGAGTTTCGTTGCGGGTCGGTATGCAAGCGGCGACGCACCCCGGCTGTAAACCGGGTACCCACGTGGTGAACACCGCAGGTTCGAGTCCTGCCCGGCCCATTGACTCGAATTCGTTTGTTTCGTGAGTGGGGGCGCATTGCCCTCTTGGCTCTCTGACATCCGCAGACGCACGACGGTCCTACGGACGCCCCGGGTGGGCGGCCCGCGTACGTGATGCGCGGCGGGAGGGTTCGACTCCCTTTGCGTCCTTTGCCGTATGCCATCGTCCGGCGACGCGCTCCCGACTCGGTTCGGCGTGTTTCGAGACTACGGGTTCTGCCGGTGGCGTTCGGTTTGCGATTAGCTCAATTGGTTAGAGCACGGAGCTACAACTCCGGTGTCGCCGGTTCGAGTCCGGCATCGCCCCACGGCTTGGCTTAAACGCCATGGGGGTTCGACTCCCCCCGGGTTCAGAACCCGCCAGATGAAGATCTGGAGCTACACGGAAGCCAGGGGACCACCCACCACGCCCGGGCGCTCTTGCCGACGCGGCGCGATGCACTGCATCGCTCGCGGACGCAAGAGACCGCCTCGGCGGCCAGCGGTCGAGCGGATACCGACGCCCCACAGCGCGGCGGCCCATTGTCAAACGCGATCACGATTCACTCCCTTGAGGTTTGGACGCGATCGCGATTGCCTCCGGGCGCAGCACGCTCCCTGGGATGTCTCAAGCCCGACCCCGCCGCCAACGCGGGCTCGCTTGTGGATCGGGACTCTCTTGGCTTGCCATTCCCCGTCGTGCGTCTGCGGCTTTCAGGGATGGAGTTGTTCCTGAGTTCTCGCACCGCAGCACGGAAAGGAGCTGCAGCTATGCTGAAGACCATTCGCGTCCGCACGCTCGAGCTCGGCCTGTGGTTCCGCCACGGCGACCTCTATCGCGTGCTCGAGCCCGGCGTGTACCGGGTGCCCAACGTTTGGCCTTGGAGCCGGCGCGACCACATCGAAGTGGTCGACACGCTCCGGCCGCGCTTCTCGCACGAGCGACTCCGTGCACTCGTGAGCGACCAACGCCTGGCGTCCCGCCTGACGATCGTCGACCTCAAGGACGACGAGCGTGCGCTCGTCTGGATCGACGGGCGTCTGGGCGCAATCCTTTCCAGCGGGCTGCACGCCTTCTGGAGTGCGCCGGCGACGGTCGAGGTCGAGCGGTACAGCGTCGACGAGGTCCGGTTCACCCACCCGAAGATCGAGGCCATCCTCGCGTATCCGGGGGGATCCAGCCTGCTTGGCGGCCTGCGCGTGGACAGCCACGAGCGCGTCATGCTCTATCGCGACGGTGAGCTGGTCGACGAGCTCGGCCCCGGCCTCTTCGTGTACTGGAAGGGCGGCGCGAGCATCACCTGGAAGAGCGTCGACCTGCGCGAGCAGGTGGCCGACATCCAGGGCCAGGAGATCATGACGGCCGACAAGGTGACGCTACGCATGAACCTGGTGGTGACCCATCGCGTGACCGACGCGGTGCGAGCGGTGACCGAGGTGGGCGACTGGGAGCAGTCGCTCTACCGAGAGGCGCAGCTCGAACTGCGAACCGCGGTTGGTGGCCGAACGCTCGAGCAGTTGCTCTCGACCAAGGACGAGGTGGGCTCGCAGATCCGAAACCGCCTCTCGGCCCGTGCGGCCGAGTTCGGTGTCACGGTCTCGGGCGTCGGCCTGCGGGATGTGATCCTTCCCGGCGACATGAAGGTGATCTTGAACGAGGTCATCGTCGCCCAGAAGCAGGCCGAGGCCAACCTCATCCGCCGTCGCGAGGAGACCGCGGCGGTCCGCAGCCAGGCGAACACCGCCAAGCTGCTGGCCGACAACCCGCAGCTCTCGCGCCTGCGTGAGCTCGAGGCCCTCCAGGAGATCCTGAAGGGCGCGAAGACCACGTTCGTCATCGGCTCGGGCCAGGGAAGCCTGGGCGACCAGATGACCCGTCTGCTCCGCTCGGAAGCGGAGTCGGCAGGTGCGTGATTCTTACCCAGCCCCGCCGCCCGTGAGAGCGGGCGGCGGGTGATTTCTGGCTTCGTTCTATCTGGATTGTGGGAGCTGGCTGGGTTGGGGCAAGAAGGTGGATTGAGTTCGGCTTCACTGGTTCAAACCGAGCCAAACATACGATTCAATATGCCTACTCCACACAGGACTCCCTCGTCTCCGCCCGAGTCGGCCACACGAGACGACCGACACGCCTTCCCGCGCTTGAGCGACGAGCATCTCGAACGCATCGAGAGCTTCGGGAGTATCCAAGAGTTGGCGAACGGCGAGTTGCTCTTCGAGCAAGGGCAGCGATCCGTCGACTTCTTTGTCATCCTCAAGGGCCGTGTCGAGATCTTCCACGGCCCGCCCGACGCTGCCGAGCCTGAGGTCGTGCACATTCACAAAGAAGGTGGCTTTACTGGCGAACTCGATCTGTTCAGTGATCGCAAGATCTTGGTGAGCGGCCGTGTCGTAGTCGACGGCGAGGGCGAGAAGCCGAGCATCATCCGCGTGCCGCGCGATCGATTCGCTCGGCTCATGACAGCCGAGCCCGACATCGGGAACATCGTGCTCCGTGCCTTTATCCTGCGAAGGTTGGGCTTAGTTGATCACGCGCAGGGCGCCGTGACGCTCATCGGAGACAAGACGACTTCGGGCATGCTCGAACTGGAGCGGTTCCTTCGACGAAATGCCCACCCGGTTCGCGTGCTGCGATTTGATGAAGTCATAGCGGACGGCCTGGTCGAGTCGCGACTCAATCCACCGATCGACATGGATGATCTACCGGTTGCGATTTGCCCCGATGGTTCGCTCTTGCGACGTCCCGATCGTGCGAAGCTCGCCGAGTGTTTGGGATTGACCGAGGCTCCCAAACACTCTCACGTGTACGACGTGACCGTGATCGGTGCGGGGCCAGCCGGTCTCGCCGCGGCAACCTACGCCGGCAGCGAGGGGCTGTCGACGATCGTGATCGAATCCGAGGCGCCGGGTGGCCAGGCCGGAAGCAGCAGCAGGATCGAGAACTACCTGGGCTTTCCTGTTGGTTTGAGCGGCCAAGAGCTCGCCAATCGCGCGCAGGTGCAGGCCCAGAAGTTTGGCGTCCGGCTCACGCTACCTCGACGCGTCACATCCCTCGAGCCGTGCAAGAGCGATGGGGGAGGCTACGAGCTCAAGCTCGATCAGGGGCCACCGATCCGCACGCGGAGTGTGGTTATCGCCAGCGGTGCACGATGGCGCCGGCTGTCACTCGAAGGCTCGGAGCGCTTCGAGAACAACGGGATCCACTTCGCCGCGACTTCGGTCGAGGCGGACCTGTGCGGTGGGGAAGATGTCGTGGTCGTCGGTGGCGGTAACTCCGCCGGCCAAGCCGCGATCTTTCTAGCGGGCCACGCCAAGCGCGTGCACATGCTCATCCGCGGGAAGAGCCCAGCGAGCAGCATGAGCGACTATCTGCTGCAACGAATCCGATCCTCGGATCGGATCAACCTGCTCACCGAGACATCGTTGGAGTCGCTAGCGGGCGATGCTTGGCTCGAGTCGGTCAGCTGGCGGTGTGGGGATGAGTCAACGAGCAAGCCGATCCGTCACGTGTTCCTCATGATCGGTGCGATCGCGAACACCGATTGGTTGCGCGGCACGCTCGAACTCGATGAGCGAGGATTCGTGTGCACGGGCGGTGCGATCAATCGGGACAGTGGATCTGAAACGCCGTGGCCCTTGCAACGACCTCCGCATCCGCTTGAGACGAGCTTGCCTGGAGTCTTTGCAGCCGGTGACGTGCGTTCCGGCAGTGTAAAGCGCGTGGCGAGCGCCGTGGGTGAGGGGTCGATCTGCATACAGGATGTGCATCGAGTGCTCGACGAGCAACGCACGGCCATCGCTACGACCTAGGCGCCATCAATCGATCACCTCACCCAGCGCCACCAGCGAGTACGCCGTGATCAGCACCGGGTTGTCCTCCATCCAGCGATCATCGACCGAGCGGAACGAGCCGTCGTCGTTCTGCATGGTGGCGAGCTGCTCGATCAGGTCGTCGGCCCAGTTGGTCGGGTATGTCGAGCCGTCGGTGGTGGTGATCTCCAGCGAGGGCTCGCCAAACGCGTCGAGCGCTCGAGAGAGTGTCAGGATGAAGTAGTAGTACCCGTCGGTGCCGATTCCCGGGTTTTCTGTGAGCGTGTAGTTCTCGCCGATCCACTTGCGGGCGGCGGTCACGCGCACGTCGTCGCGTGGCAGATCGGCGTACACGTAGCTCTTGAACCCCGCGTACGTGATCGAGCCATACGCACGAAGGCGACTCGCGGTCGTGCCGTCGCTGAGGGTTTCCTCGATCATCCCCGCCTTGCTCTCGCCGACGCCGAGCTGATCGCCGCTTGGGCTCGTCGCGTAAATAAACCCGCCCTGCCGCGAGCCCTCGGCGTACGGCATGTCGTTCACGCGGTCGTCCATCTGCGTGCGCTGCAGGAACACCAATGCCCGCTGCACGGCCGGGTCGTCGCTGGGTACGCCCGCCTCCTGTAAGGCCCACATGAACATGTGCATGTTGCTGTTGTCGGGCCGTCCGCTGCCGCCATAGCCGATGCCGCCGTAGAACGGGTGCGATCGAGGGACCTGCAACTCGGGGTTCGGGTTGTCCTCGCTGTACTGCAAGGTTCGAAGGAACGCGAGCGCCCGCCGTGCGGCGTCCTCTGCTTCAGGGGTGCCCAGCCGCTTGAAGGCTGCAAGCGAGAGAGCCGTGTTGTACTGCGGCAGGATACGGTCGTACACGCCGCCGTCGCCCTGCTGCCATGAGAGGACGTACTCGTACGCACGATCCATAGCGCGGGCCGCATCGGGGTTGCTTGTGGCGATGCGATCGTCGGCTGTCATGCCCAGGAGCACCAGTGCGGTGATCGCTGGCAGGTTGGGCCCGCCCTCGCGCACGCTCCAGCCGCCGGTTGCCTCGTCCTGCTGGCCAATGAGGTAAGCCACCGCGCGATCGCGCATGGCCTTGGCTTGTTCCAAACGCTCGGCGCTGGGCTGCCCGCCCGTTTGCGCGAGGCTCGGCGTCGCAATCAGTGCAAAGCCGAGGCACACAACCAGCGCACGTTGCACGTTGTTCATCGTTCCACCTCCATGGGAATCGCCGAAATGCTAGAACCAGCCGACGGGGTCAGATCAACCGGATGAGCCGACGGCCCACCCACTCGGCCGCGAGCAGCACCAGTAGGATCACGAGCACGACAGGCCGGTCCCACAGCGGCTCGAGCTGCGGCTGGCCGGCGAGCACGACCTCACGACGCGGCAGCAGCGTCGGAAGGTCTTCCAACGTATTGATGTCCAGCACTCGTCCGTCCGTCCGATCGGCGAGCGAAGCCAGCAATGCGTGGTCGGCCATCGGGTCTCGCAGCTCGTCGCTGTCGGCGACGACCTCGACCTCTTGCCGCAACCCGAGCGGGGCTAGCAGCGGCTCATCGACGACGACCTCGTACGTCCCCGGTTCGGTGGGGAGCCACGACGCGGCGTAGCCCTGCGAGAGCGCGCGCCTCGCGCCGGTGTCCTCGATGCCAAGCGTGATGGCCTGGGCAGGCGCGACCTGCGACGCATCGCCGAGCCGACGGACCGAAACGCGCACCGCCGGCAGCCGCTGGTCGACGAGGGACTGATCGAGCAGGCGGACCTCCACGCGCGCGGCACGCTCGACCAATACCGGTCTCGGCGAGACCGAGAGCGCCGCTTCTGCGCCCGTTCGCGCCAATCGACCACGCGCCTGCATGCGCACCAGAGGAAGATAGAACCGCTCGAACAGCGGCTCGCCCCGCCCGTAGCGGTAACGCCAGATTTCGTCGGTCGCGACGTACACCACGCGGCCCGCACCGTACGGCATCGTCAGCACCGCTGGCGAACGCGCGCTAGCGCCCTCGGCAGCGACGAACTCGGCGAGCACCTCGGCGGTCGGCTTCAGGGCCGCGTCGTCGATGCGCTGCGACCACCACAGCCGATTCCAGCCGGTCTGCGGATCGCTCAGGTACTCCGGCCACTCGCCGAGTGACTCGTCGAGCCGCAGCATGCCGAGGCGCTCGCCGGCGACGGTGCGATCGATGACCACCGGGTTGCTCGTGCTCGCGACACCCGTGCCTTGGTCGAGCCTGAACGGAAGGAGGTCTTCCAGCGGCGTGCCGCGCCAGCTCGCGGGCGTGTGGCCCATGCCGCCGATCCACAGCAGCCCCGCGCCGCGACTGGCGACGTGCTCGCGCAGCTGGTCGAGCTGCTCGGCGCTGAAGAGTCCCGCGCGGACATCGCCCATGATGACCACGTCGTACTCGGCCCAGCCCTCGTCGGTCGTCGGTGGGAAGCCGATGGTGACGTTGCCCTCTTCGATGAAGCTCCGCCGCGCGGCCAGCAGCAGCGAGCTGGAGCGCACGCTTGGCTCGCGAAGCAGCATGCTGGTGAGGTATCGGCGCTCCCAGCGTGGCGTGCCGTCGATCAGCAGGACACGCAGCGGCCGATCAACAACCCGCACGCGTAGGTTGGCGGTGTCGTTCTCGGGCAGCAGGTCGGCGGCGTCGGGCACGAAACGCACGACCCAGTCGGCCTCGCCCGCTTCGAGCTCCTGAGCGACCAGCGTGGCGTCCGCTTCGTCACCCTGCCAGCGCGGGTCGCCCGCGTCCAGCCGAGTCTCGTCGAGAACCTGCCCGGTACCGCGATCTTCGAGGACGAGCGTGCCCGAAGAGCCCGTTTCGGGGCCGCGTCGATCGAGGCGCACACGTACGGGCACCTGGTCTCGCGCGAACGCGGCCTCTGGCGCGACGGCCCGCACGATCGCGACATCACTGGCGGCTTGCGGAGAGCCCAGTGGCACAACGTGCACGGGAACACGCTCCCCGACCAGCCGACGCATGGCGGCCGTCGAAGGCTCGTCGAACGATCGGCCGTCGCTGATGATCACGACGGCCGACAGCGGGTGCGCCGCGGCGCGCGTGAGTGCGCGAGTCAGAGATGCGCCCAGTGCCGTGCGCCGACCCTCTGCGAGCGGGAGTTCCGGAGGCCCCCCTTCTTGTGACGCTCCACCGGCACGCAGATCAAACGCGGCCGAGTCGAAACCGAGCCAGACCACCTCGCGGTCCTCGGCGAGTGCGGTAAACATGGGCGCGTGGCGTTCGAGGATGGCCCGGGCCTGATCGTCACGGGTTGCACGGCCAGCGCCGTCCGAAGCAATCGGGGCATCCGCCACGCGCATCGACACCGACCGATCGACGAGCACGACGACCCAATCCGGTTCCAACCGCTCGTTCGTGCGCTCGAGCCTCGGCCCACACACGAGCACGACGAGCAACAAGAGCGTCAGCCCGCGTACCCCAGCGAGCGAGACACGCGCAGCTCGCGGGCCCTCGAGCCTTCGATATCCCCACCAGCCGAGCGCCGCGCACGCGACGAAGACGCAAAGCCAACCCCATGCCGGCAGCGGGCGATCGAAACCCAGTGTCACGCCGTCCTGGCCAAAGCCCAGCTCGCGCAACGCGAAGAGCCGGCTGAGCACGCCGTCGGGAGCGGTCGTCAGCAGGTTGCTCAGCAACTCCATTCAGGCCGCCTCCCGGCTTGTGGCAACGCCCGAGGCTTGTGCAGCGCTGACCTGGGCATGGCTGAATTGCCGAGCAAGCACGGCTTCCAACGCGGCCAAGGCGAGCGCAATGCCGAGCAGTATCGCTCCGAGCGCAAGGCTCGGCTCGCTCGCGGCCAACGCATCGGTAGGCCGCACGGCATCGGCCAGTGCGCCGTCGGGCCGGTCGAGCCACGTCACCGCTTCGACGTCGCCCGCGGCATCGCCAAGACCACCGAGGCCCGAAGCGATCGCCGCGCGGAAGCCCTCACGTTCGACGCCGCCGCGGGCCGCGCCCTCGTGCGCGGGCGTGACGGCGACGAGCCCCGACGCCCGGCCCGAGCCATCGAGCGCGAGCCAAGGGCCGGCGCGACGCAGCGGCCGGGCGGCACGGCCTTCTTGATCGACACGAACCGGCGCGATCGAGCCGCCCGCGCCGAGCGTCCATCCCGGGCGAAGCTGCACGCTGCCGGTCGGCGCGTCTGGGCTTGCTCCGGCCCGCGCGCCCTGCGCGCCACTCGCGCGCCCAACGCCCGCGCGTGCGAGCTCCTGGACCACCGGAACAATGGCGGGCCGCGCGGGCAGGTCGGTCCAACTCGCCGCCAAGGGCATCGCGAACACAACGACTAAGCCATCACTACTACTGGCGCCTCCCGGCCGAGCGGCGAGAGCGGCGGGCGAGCCATCGGCCAGAGACAGCAGCGATGCGGGCTCACCGTCACCTCGCGCCAACGGTAGGCGACGCGACACGGTTACGGGTCGCAGCAGCGACTCCAGTTCACCCTCGATCAACTGCAGAACCCCAAGCGGGTCATCGCTCGGCCCGCGAGTGATAGCGAGCGGTCGTGTCTCTTCCACGGCTTCCGGTCCGATCGACCATGGCAGTGCGAAAGCCTGGGTGAACGCATCGGCCCAGGCCGCAAGGGATCGAGTCACATCGGGGAACACGATGACAAGGCCGCCGTTCTGCGCGAACTCGGCGAGCGCACGCCACCCGCTCACGCGTAGCTCTCCGGGCGCGAGCACGAACGCCACATCGATACGCGCCAGGCGTGGTGCGTCGACTACGGACGGATCGAGCCGGATGGCCGCGATATCGGCGAGCGGGTCGGCATCACCAATAGCCTCGGGCGCGAGGGCGGCGCGGAGCCAGCCGCTGGCATTCTCGGGGTCGAGCCCGGCCGACTGCGTTCCGAGCGGATCGACGGCATCGATGATCGCGGCGGTGAGCTGCCTGCGCAGCGCGACGACGGCGACGGCCGAGTCGTTGCCGGCAGGCCCGGCATCGGCAGTCCCCGGCGCGAGTTCGGCCTCGAGGTACGCCAAGCCGCGCGGGCGTCCGATGATCGGCGCCTCGAGCACGACCGAACCGGTGGGCTCACCGGCGCGCAGACGCGTTGAGGCTTCGGCCCACGGTCCGGGCCCGGAGTCGTCAACGAATCGCATGCGAACGCCAACGCGGGCCTCGCTGTCCAGGCCCTCGCCCGAGCGCCCGATTGTGAGTCGTGCCGGCGCGCTCAACGCCACGGCTTCGCCCTGTCCGACAACCAGCACCGGGCGTACCGGCGTGATCGCCGCCAGCCCAACGTCGCTCAGCGCCCCCTGCTGGAACAAGCCGGGGTCGCTCGCGAGAACGGTCAGCCGTGCAACGTCAACACCGCCGCCATCACCCGATCCCGCCGGAACATCACTCGACTCGCCGCGATCGGGCACCACGCCTTCCACGGCATCGGCCAGCACGGCGACCGCCCAACGACCATCGACCGCATCGCTCGCGCCCTCGGCGCGAACGCGATCGGCGACCAACGCGAGCGCACCGGAAAGATCCGCTGCGGCCTCCGTTGGTGTCATCATCTCGACGAGCCGTCCGACCGCGCCAAGATCGCTCGTTGGCTGCGGCGCGCTGGCTTCGGAGAGATCGGCATCGCTGGCGAGCGGGCCCGACAACGGGATGAGCATCGCGCGGTCGCCGCGCTCGGGCCGCAAGGATTCGAGCAGGTCGAGCGCCATCTCTCGGTGCCGATCGAGGGCCACCGCACCAACTCCATCGGGCGCACCAGAGGCGATCGAGTCGTCGATGACGATGGCGAGGGTGACCGCCGACGAGCCGAAGGGCGTATCGCCCGTGAGCCCGCGCACGATGGGACGTCCGAGCGCCAACGCGATCGCGGCGACCAGCAGGCAACGCACGGCGAGCAGCAGTAGCCGCTCGAGTTGCAATCGCCGGCGCCGCTTACGGATGGCCTCTTGAAGGAAACGCATGGCCGCCCACGGCGTGGGCTTGCGCCGCCTGCGCATGAGCAGATGGATCGCGATGGGGATGGCGATGGCCGCGAGGCCGGCTGCCAGGATGAGTGGGTTAACGAAGCTCATTGCACCGTCATCCCATCTTGCTCCGCTTCAGCAGGCTCTCACGCCTCGCGGCGTACGCGGCCAGCGGCGGCCCCAGCCAGTCGTGCGTGCTGAGGCGGTGGAAGTCGAAGCCGACGCGGCGCAGCCCGCGGTCGACGGCGCGGGTGTGGTCGGCCATGGCCTCGACGTACGCGGGCCGGAGCGCGCGCGGATCGATGCGCAACTTGCCCTCTCCCTCGAGTCCCTCGAATGGCGCGGGGTCCTTGAAGGCGAAGTCGATTTCAGACTGGTCGAGCACCTGGAACGCGATGGCGTCGTGGCCGCGGTGCTTCGCGCGGGCCCATGCGGCCTCGAGAACGTTGGGGTCGGCGAAGAAGTCGCTCAGCACGACGATCAGGCAGCGGTTCGTGAGCTTGCCGAGCACCTGATCGAACACGCGCGCAAAATCGGCGGCGCCATCCACCGGCGCCTGCGCGAGGGCCGACACGATGCGTCGCCAGCTGCCCTGGCTGCTCGATCGCTCGACGCCGCCGAGGATGCCGTCGGCAAACGTATACAGGCCCGCGCGATCGCCCTGCCGGAGCGTGACGTAGCTCAGCGCCGCCGCGAGCGCGGTGGCGTGGTCGATCTTGCGCCAGTTGCCCTGGCCGCTCGGCCCGATCGCCTCGCCGCTGGCGGCCGCCTCGGCGAACGGTCGGCTGCCGAAGGACATCGACCCCGATGCGTCGACGAGCACCACCAGGTCGAGGTTGGTTTCTTGCTGGTACTGCTTTAGGTAGAGCTTGTCGCTGCGGCCGTAGACCTTCCAGTCCAGGTGGCGCAGGTCGTCGCCGGCGACGTAGGGGCGGTGCTGGGCAAACTCGACGGACTGGCCCTGGTATGGCGAGCGGTGGGCCCCGCTCATGACCCCCTCGACGATCATCTTGGCCCGCAGCTCCAGGCTGCCAAGGCGGGCCAGCGTGGCGGGATGGAGGTAGAGCGTCGGATCGATCCGTTCGGAGCGAGCCGGCGTCGTGGCTGGGGGTGCCTGCGGGGGGGTGGAAGGGGCGTCAGCCACGGGCGATGGTACCAGTTTGGGGGCGTTTGGTTCGGTCCCCCAGGATGTCGGCACGGGACGCTCCCCGGCTGCACCCGTCGCGTTTTGGGACCTGGCCGGCCTGGAACTCTCGGCGAGCTAGTAAGAGTGGGTAAGCGGGCGGTCCGATGGGGTGCCCGAGCGTCGCAGGAAACACAAAACTTGTGCGCACGAACACTGGAATGAAACCCCACTTGGGATATCCTCGAATCGCACGCCGACGTCCGTCGGTCGTGATGGATCAGTATTTTGACTTCTTGCGGCGGATCCTGTGAGGGGATCTCCGCTTGTTGTTCTCGATTGGCGAGAGAGAATGGAGAGAAGAGCGATGCGCAACGTTGCAGTCTTGTGCGGCTTGGCGGGGGCAACCCTCGCGACGGCCGCCTTCGCGGACCCCGTGGTCCTGTACCAGTCCCGCCTGGGTGACCACCCCGACGCCGCCAAGGCCCCTCCCGGCTACGGCCTGCGGATGGACAACCTTCTGGCCGACATGGGCGGCGTGGGTGGAACCACCACCTTCTCCTTCGAGGAGGGTGGCGCCGGCATGTCGATCCGAATCCTCGACCTCACCGATGACGGTGTGGCCGACCAGATCAACATCTTCGGCAAGGTGTACGGCGGTGAGGCCAACGGCGACACCTTCGGCTTCGGCGAGGGCCTGTACTCGCTGAACTTCACCTTCGACTTCGGCATCGGCACCGAGGCCAACGGCTGGACCGCCAGCAAGGACGACGTGGGCTTCGGCTCGCTCGTCGCGCTGACCGGCAACACCGACCTGGCCGAGGGCACGACCTTCAACCTGTTCCAGCGGACCGACATGAAGGCCAAGGACTTCAAGTTCCTCGCCGACCAGCACCGCTTCCCGGGCTTCGGCGGCTTCGTTGGTCGCGGCTGGCTCACGACCGACTCGGCCGGCAACGGCGTGAACGGCACCCAGGACTTCCTGTTCATCGCCGTGCCGCTTCCCGGCGGCGCCGCCCTGGCGATGGCCGGCCTCGGCATGGTGGCGGTCAGCCGCCGCCGCGCTCGCTGACGCGGCCGAGAAACAACCGATTCCGCAGCTAACGCGAACCCGAGAGGGTTCGCGTTTTTCGATCGGGTACCTGTACGGTCGAAATCTGTGGGCAACACCGTCGATCCCATCGCGGAGAATTGGAACCCTCACGCTCGCCGTTGTTCCAATGCTGAGATCCTGCTCTTGCATCGGAACACCAATTCTGGTACATTGATCGCAGAACCAAGGGAGTACAGCCCTGCCAATTAGATGGGAGGCTCGCATGTCTCGAGGCACGTTCGTGTTCTTGCTGCTCATGGCGTTCGGGAGCGTAACCTGGGCCGAAACAGCCGTGTTCGGACCGATCGACACGGACTCGATATGGACGGTCGACGGCAGCCCGTACGTCATAAGTGGCGATGTTGAGGTTGTCGGCGGGGCAACGCTCACCATCGAAGCGGGCGTCCTTGTGCAGGGCCGGGCCGGTGCGGGGCTGGTTGTCGGAGGTGAGGACGCTGGTGACACAGGGGCGCTCGTCGCGCTCGGCCGGCTCGGGCAGGGCATCCGATTCGACGCGCGTGTGCGCGATGAACCCTGGGGCGGAATCCTGTTTCGCGAGACCACCATCGAGCCACAGTTTGGGCCCGATGGCGAGTACGTCAGCGGCTCCATCCTGAGCTTCTGTCGGGTAGAGCGGTGCGAGGAGCCCATCGTAATGCAGGGCGCGGTCGCCTACTTGGCGTCGACCACGGTCATTGGTCCATCCTTGCCGTTTGGAGCCGGTGTGCGCGTCGAACTGCGTGATGCGCAGACTCTAAAGACCTTCCGCGCCGACGGGCTTGAAGTCAGGGACTCGCGCGGATTCGGCGTATACATCGATGGCGGTACCGGCCACCAGATCGCAGACAGCGCATTCAACGGCAATACACAGGGCGCGTACATATTGTCGCCGTCCCGCGACGATGATCGGATGACAATCCGCCTTGAGCGTTGCGAGTTTGTTGGGAATGGCACGAGCGGCACGACGCCCTCGAACGGAGGAGGGCTGCTACTCGTTACATTTGGCGATGCGGAACTCTTGGAGTGCGTGTTTTTGGCCAACCAAGCGGATAGTAATGGAGGAGCCATCTGGGGGTACGCAGAGACTCTTGTTCTCCAAGGGTGCGAGTTCGATAGAAACCAAGCCGGCCATATCGGAGGTGCCATCGAAATCGAGTCGGACTCGATGACGATCGATGACTGCGTGTTTGTTGAGAACGTTGCGGTAGGTGCGGGTGGGGCCGTGTTTAGTCTTGGGAGTGATCGCCAGGAACTCTTCGTGAACAACAGTCGATTCACGGGGAATGAGTCGCCGTATGGCGGTGCTATGTTTGTGAGAGACCTGTCGCCCAGAATCGAGCAGAGCGAATTCACTTCCAATGCTTCCACGATCGATGGCGGCGCGATTCGGTTCCTGTCGTCCAATCCGGTCACGCTCGATTCCAATCGATTCCTCGACAACTCGACGGGCGGATCCGGCGGCGCGATCAGCTTCGACGGCATCCAGGCACGCGATGGTGTCGACATCGTGGGCAACACGTTCGCGGGCAATATTGCCAGGCTCGGCGGCGCGGTATACACGACAGACGCGAGCGGCGATGACACGGTCTTCAGCTTCGCTGAGCGCGGCGGGCTCGTGAACACGTTCGCGAGCAACACCGCCGAGCTGGGCGACGACATCTACCACGCGGGTCCCGTCGACATCGACGCCACCGGCGTGTGCTGGGGCACGACCGTGCCCGTTGCCATCGCGTCCAGGATCTACGACGGGGCCGACGAGCCGGGCCTGGGCATCGTCAGGTTCGACCCGGTGGCCGCAGACTGCGACGTGTGCAGGGCCGATCTCGACGGCGACGGTGCGCTGACGGTCTTCGACTTCCTCGCGTTCTCGGGTCTCTTCGGCCTGGGCGATCCTCAGGCCGACTTCGACGGCGACGGCCGGCTGACGCTCTTCGACTTCCTGGCGTTCCAGGCCGAGTTTGACGCCGGCTGCCCGTAAGACAGACTTTCAAGCAACCTCTTGCTCAAGCCCCGGTACAAACCGGGGCTTCTTTGCGCAATCCGAGTCGTGGTTCGCGAGTGAATGCCAGATCGTGGGCCTTCGAAGCACGAGCAGCAATACACGGCTCGGCTGGACAGGGGGTTTCAATGACGCGCGTCACAGTCTGCATCCTCATCCTGCTCGTGCAGTTGCGAGTTGCCTGGGCCGAGACCCCGGTCTCCGGGCGTATTGACACGGACACCGTCTGGACGGTTGACGGCAGCCCATATGTCTTGGACGACGACATCGAGGTCGCCGGCGGAGCCACGTTAACCATCGAAGCCGGGGTCACGGTACAAGGCCGGGCCGGGACAAAACTCATCGTGGGAGGAGTGAACACCGGTGACTCTGGAACGCTGCAGGTGCTCGGCATATCGGGGCAGACCATCTTCTTCGACTCTCGGGTTCGAGATGAGCCATGGGGTGGCATTGAGTTTCGCGAGACCACCATCGAGCCACAGTTCGACCCCGGCGGTGAGTTCGTGAGCGGCTCGATCCTGCGGTCGTGTCGGATCGATCGTGCGAATGAACCTGTTGTGATGCGCGGCGCGGTGGCGTATCTGGACTCGACGACGATTGCGGGACCGGCGGTGCCTCTGGGTTCCGCGGTGCGCGTCGAATTGCGTGACGTAGCGACGCCCAAGTCCCTCCGAGCCGACGGTCTCGAGGTCTTCGAGTCTTCCGGCTTTGGTCTAGTCATTGAAGGCGGTACCGGCCATCAGCTTGTCGAGTGTAGTTTCAGGTACAACTACCAAGGGGCGAACATCGTCGCACTGTCACTGGACGATACGGAGACGATACGGATCGATCGATGTTGGTTCTTGTTCAATGGCGTCGATGGCTCGACACTTGACGAAGGTTTCGGCCTGCAATTGACAACTAGTGGCGACATCGTCGTGTCAGATAGTGTCTTCGTGGGGAACATCGCTGCGTCGAGAGGCGGTGCGATCTCTGGTGGCACCGCAGGTAGTCTCACAATCAGTCGCTGCGAGTTCTCGGAGAATCATGCCGGCCGGAGCGGCGGGGCCGTGGCCATGACTGGACGGGTCACCGTCATCGAAGACAGCGTGTTTGCAGAGAACACCGCGGATCAGGCCGCCGCGGGGTACTTGGGATTCGCGGGAGCTGGTGCGACGCTCTTGCTTCGCCGCAACATCTTCCGCGAGAACCGGGCGGTGCAAGGTGGTGCTATGAGCCTCTTCTTTGGGAGCGTGGATGTTGAAGACTGCGACTTTATTGGCAACACGTCCGTAACCGATGCCGGAGCCGTCCGTTTCTTCAGCGAGGGTGGGGACGTCCGCTTCGCCGACAATCGATTCAGCGCAAACGTGACGGGAGGCGCCGGTGGTGCCATCGGCTTGATCGATGTGCGCAGCGCGGCCGACGTCTCGTTCGAGCGAAACTCGTTCCGGGACAACATTGCCCGACTCGGTGGGGCGGTGTACACAAACGAACTCGTCGATGATCCATCGACATTCAGATTCGCGGGCTCGGACGGCTCGACGAACACGTTCTCCAACAACACCGCCGAGCTGGGCGACGACATCTACCACGCGGGTCCCGCCGACATCGACGCCACCGGCGTGTGCTGGGGCACGACCGTGCCCGTTGCCATCGCGTCCAGGATCTACGACGGGGCCGACGAGCCGGGCCTGGGCATCGTCAGGTTCGACCCGGTGGCCGCAGACTGCGACGTGTGCAGGGCCGATCTCGACGGCGACGGTGCGCTGACGGTCTTCGACTTCCTCGCGTTCTCGGGTCTCTTCGGCCTGGGCGATCCTCAGGCCGACTTCGACGGCGACGGCCGGCTGACGCTGTTCGACTTCCTTGCGTTCCAGGCCGAGTTTGACGCCGGTTGTCCGTAATCAAGCAGCCCAATCGACCCACGAAAAAACCGCCCTTCAAGGGCGGTTTTTTCGTCAGGAAGAAAGCGGGTGAACGGATTCGAACCGTCGACATTCACGTTGGCAACGTGACGCTCTACCGCTGAGCTACACCCGCAGCGGCCTCAAGGATATCGACCATGGTGATGGCCGTCAACACGACCGGCCCTCCGCAAACCACGTGGCGGCCGGGCCATAGCGAGGCTTGTGCGGGCTGGGCCGCCTCGTCCGGGGTCGAATGAGATGGTACAATCACGTGAGAATACGGGATAGCCCGTAATCGTCGGCCGCCGCCGGGCTCGGGGCGGGGTGGCCGGTTCGCATAGATAGCCCCGGGCACGACTTGTGAGAAGGAATCAGGACCGTGATGCGGATTTATGTCGGAAACCTGCCGTATGGCACCAACGACGACGAGCTCGGCGAGCTCTTCACCCAGTTTGGCCAGGTGAGTTCGGCCAGCGTGGTGATGGATCGTGAGACGGGGCGGAGCCGTGGCTTCGGCTTCATCGAGATGGAAGAAGAGGACGGCCGCAAGGCCATCGAGAACCTGCACGGCACGCCGCTGGAAGGCCGGCCGCTGACGGTCAACGAGGCGCGTCCGCGCGCCAACGCCGGAGGTGGCGGTGGTGGATTCGGCGGCGGCCGTGGTGGAGGCGGTGGCGGCTACGGCGGAGATCGCCGAGGTGGCGGCGGTGGTGGCGGTCGCGGCGGCTGGTAAGCCGCACCGAAACACACGCTCATCGAACGCACGCAGGCGGGGTCGTCAAGCCTCGCCCGCGTTTTCATTGCGGTGCTCGGATCCGGTCACTCGGCTGCGGCTTTGGGTGCTGGGCCGATCTCAACCCCGATGAATCGGACGCCCTCCGGCGGGCTCCCGTCGAAGGCGCTGGCCGTCTCGCCATCGTCGACCATGTGAACCTGGCCCTCGCCATCGACCGCCAGGATCGGGATCGCGCCCGGCTTGGCCTCCTCCCACGTGGCGCACCGCGCGAGTCCGGTGTCCATCTGGAACAGCAGGTGCCGCAGCGGCCGGCCCCACTTCATCGCCGTGCCGACAACCGGCGTCCCCCGTGCGGGCGCGAGCGGCTTCTCGCGCCGCCAGCGCAGCACGTGCCGGCTGCCGAAACGCTGCGACGCCCAGCGCGACACCGCACCATCCACCTCATCGTTGTCCGAGAGGCTCAGCACATTGCCATACCCGGTCGAGGCAACCTCCTGATCCATCCAGCGTGTGTCCGTCGCGCTGCCCATGTGCGTGGTGATGCCCGAACTCGCCGCCGCGGTGATATTCGCGGCGTTCGTATCTACGAGCTTCGCGGGCACGTTGAGGGCTCGCAGGTGCGCCGCCAGATCGCGCCCCAGCCGGTTTCCGCCGACGATGATGACACCGTTGGGCCGGCCCGCACGCACTCGGAGCAGCGTCGCGAGCGGTCCGGCGGTAAGGCCCGCGAGCGTGACGGTCGTGACGATGACCAGGATCACCAGTGTCTCGAGGCGTTCGGCGTCGGCGGCGAGGGTGGGCCTCGTGTCGACGACGAGCGCGGCCGTTCGCGCTAACTCGATGGCAACGATGGCGCCCAGCGAAATCGCCACGATGCCGCGCGGCGCGATCAACGCGGCGTACAAGCGCTCGCGGAAGCTCAGTCCGGTACGGATCGTGCCCGCCGCGACGGCCAGCGGACGCACGACGAACACGATGCACGCGACGAAGACGATGTCCTGGATCTCGACATCGGCGAGCCGTTCGAGGTCAACGCGCGACGCGAGCAGGATGAAGAGTGCGCCCACGAGCATGACGGCCGTGGTTTCCTTGAAGCGGCGCATCTGCTCGGCACCAACGCGCGCCATGTTTGCCAGCACGAGCCCGCAGATCGTCGCCGCGACCAGTCCTGCTTCGCTGGCGACCGCCTCGGAGAACCCGAACGAGATCATGCACGCCGATAGGCCGACCAGCACGAGCGTCTGCGTATCGGCGCGGTTGTTCGCACTCAGGGTTTGCAGAGTTCGGGCGGCCAAGTACCCCGCCATGATGCCAAGCCCGACGCCGGTGATCGCGGGCACGATGAACTGCCCGCCGATGGCCAGCGGCCCAGCCGATCCCGGTTGCTCAATGGTCAGGCGCACGATCTCGAGCGTCGACACCGCCGCGACGACGCCGATGGGGTCGATGAGGATGCCCTCGGCCATCAGCGTCGAGTGCAGACCCGGCTTCATGGGCGTGCGCCGCAGGATCGGCTGGATCACCGTGGGTCCGGTGACGATCAGCATCGATCCGAGCAAGATCGACAAGTCCCATGGGAGCTCGAGCAGATATCTGCCGAGCAGCGCGGTGGCGACCCAACTGACGATCACGCCGATTGTGAGCAAGCCACGCACGGCACCCGGTGCGCGCGCAATGGTCCCTCGGTCGAGCCCGAGCCCACCCTCGAACACGAGCAGGCCTACCGAGACCGACACGATGGCGAGCAAGCCGCTCGTGCCCAGGTAATCACCGTTGACCAGCCCCAGGCCTTCGACGCCCAGCACGAACCCAACGATGAGCAGAAACAGGATCGGCGGCTGCCGCAGGCGATCGCTCGCGACCGTGATCAGTGCCCCGATGCCAAGGGCCAAGGCAAGGCTCTGTACCGCCCCATGCGCTTCCATCGGGAGCGAGTGTACGGCGGCCGGCCGAACCCAGCACGAACGAACCGGCACGAACGAAACTGGCATGAACTACCCGAGCACGAGCTACTCGAGCACGAACCACGCTCGGCGGTCACCGGGCTGCCGATCCAGCTTCGGCCCGGCCTCGATGCCGACGCACTGGCCAAGGTGTACCAGCGTGGCGCACCTCGCCGATCGTGCGGCTAGCCAGTACTCGTCTTCGCCGCCGATGCTGGATCTCAGGTCGGACTCGATCTGCAAGACCTTCTCGGGTGTCAGCGACTCGTGGCATTCGACCTTGGCGACCACAGCGCGAGCGGCGTATCCACCGCCCGTGACCCTGAAATACACCACATCACCTCTGGCAACGCGATCGAACGGCGGGCGCCGATCGCGGGAAAAGCGGCTCTCGATGGTCTTCTTGCCGGTCAGCAAGGCGTCCACAACCCAGGGGTGCACGATCGCCACGTGCTCGCGGGTCGCGGTCGTGCTCACGAGCCGGCCTCGAGCCGCGAGAGCGCGTTGGTGGTGCTCAGGCCTTGTACGAGATCGATGAGCTCGACGCGGCCGCCGGCTCGCTCGACCACGTCCTGGCCGACCACCTCCTTGCCCGCGTAATCGGCACCCTTCACGAGGACCTCGGGTACCAACGCCTCGATGAGGTGTATCGGCGTGTCCTCCTCAAACACGACCACCGCATCAACGGGCTCGAGCGCACCAAGCACGCGTGCGCGATCGATCGCCGTATGCACCGGGCGATCGGCACCCTTCAGGCGGCGCACCGAGTCGTCGCTGTTCAAGCCGACCACGAGGAAGTCGCCCAGCTTGGCCGATCGTTCGAGCAGGGACACGTGCCCGGCGTGCAAGACATCGAAGCAGCCGTTGGTGAACACGACATCGCCGCCGTTCTGCCGGACCGCGGCAAGCTCGGTGCGCAGCTCGTCAACCGTGCGCAGCTTGCCTGTCAATCGGCCCGACTGCCGTAGCAATTCGCGATGCACATCGGCAAGCGGGATGGGCTTGACGCCGAAGATCTGGACCTCCAGCCCCGCGGCCGCGTTGGCCAGGCGAACCGCGTCCGGCCACGACAATCCGTTGGCCCGCGCCGCGGCCAGCCCGGCGAGCATCATGTCGCCCGCGCCCGTCACGTCGTACACGTCGCGTGCCACGGTGGGGATGGAGACCGGATCGACATCGTGCTCCAGCAGCAGCGCGCCGTCCTTGTCCAGCGTGAGAACCACCGCCTCGCACTCCAGCGTGCCGGCCAGCTCACGGGCGAGGGTCTCTCGCTGCTCGGGAGACGTCATCGCATGCCGCCGCCCGGTCGCGCGTTCGGCCTCGCTTCGGTTTGGCGTGATCGAGGTGCAACCGCGATACCGGGTAAAGTCGTCGCGTGAGGCCGGATCAACGAGCAGCGGCACGCCGTGCTTGCGGGCGAGCGCCACGACGGCCTCGCACAACGCCGGATCGCACACGCCCTTGTCGTAGTCCTCCAGGCACAGCACGTCGGCATCAACCAGCGAGGCGTCCAGGGCGGCAAGCAGCCGCTCGGCCGTCGGCTTCGACAGCGCATCGCGAGACTCGAAGTCGACACGGAACATCTTCTGCGGATGTCGGTGCTGGGCGAGGCCGATCAGGTTCCGCTTGACCGTGGTAGGACGCGATTCGTCTTCGATCAGCCCCGAAGTCTCGACGCCCGCGGTCTCGAGGCTCTCGCGAAGCAGCGCGCCCTCGGCGTCCCGTCCGGTGACACCGAACACACGCACGCGCCCGCCCAGCGCGATGAGATCTTCGGCGAGGTTGCCCGCGCCGCCGGGCATGGCTTCCTGGCGCGTGACACGAAGGACCGGCACCGGCGCATCGGCACTCAGGCGATCGGCGTCGCCGTAGAGCTGCTGGTCGAGCATGAAGTCGCCGACCACCAGCGCGGTAAAGGGCTTCCAGTTCGCGAGCGCTTCGAGGAGGCTGTTCACGGGAGCAGTTTAGGGAGGAACCACGAGGCCTAGCAAAAAGCACGCCCCCGCGCGAGCGGGGGCGTGCCGAAAGTCAAAGCAGATTTGATGAACCGGACGCGATTAGGCGCGACGGCGGCGGCTGGCGAAGACGCCAAGGCCGGCCAGAGCGGCCAGGGAGGCCGGAGCCGGGATGGTGGTGTAGCTGAGGTCGTCGTAACCGGTCTCGCGACCCTCGAGGCGGACCGAACCGATGGCGACGGTCGAGACGTAGCTGAAGCCCTCGAAGGAGCCGTCGCCCGGGCCGAAGCCGCCGACGATGGTCTCCTGACCGATCTGGCTGCCGCCCATGTCGAAGAACGTCAGGACGTCGTCGCCGACGCCGGCGGCGCTGGCGAAGCCGCTGAAGCCGAAGATGCCACCCAGACCGGTGAAGTCGAGGGTGATGTCACCGAAGCCGAACAGCGTGCCGAACTTCGTGCCCGAGGTGGGGGCCAGGGGGCCGCCCGGGGTGCGGAAGTCGAACCAGTCGCCGGCGTCGATCGAGCGGTGATCAACAGCGCCAGCAACGACGGGAACGGTGCCGCTAAACAGGCTGGTGATCGGAGCGCGACCGCCGGGGTAGCTCTCGTAATCGTCGGTGGCGTCCGGGGTGAACGAGCCCGAGGAAACCTGGGCCGAGGCGATACCGGCCACGGCCAGCAGGCCAACAACAGCGGTGATCTTGGTCATCTTGTCTCTCCTAAAAGAATGTGCACAAACTTCTACGAACCGGCGTTTGCTGCCGCCGGCCTTCCAGAATACCCGAAAGGTGACGCGGTCGTGTCCCCTTCTGGGCAAAAAGTGCCGCAAAAGGCAAGATTTTCTAAGAATTTTCCTTGACGAACCAGGAAATGTCCTCTTGTGGCTTGCCTAAGCCGCAGGGACCACCCAGTCTCACACAACAGCGGACCAAGTCGCAGGCGGTTCTCGCCCCGTAAACCCGGTCTCGCACTGAAATTGAGGAATCAGCCGAAGCTTCGGCCCGTTTCCAGGTCCAGCAGCTTCCAGGGCAGGCTCTTCACCAGCTTCATGAGCACGGGCCACGCGACGTCCTCATCGACGAGGGTCACGAGGCCCTGGGTGACACGATCGAGGCCCATCGGCAGCTCGACGACCAAACCCGGGCCGTGGAGCACCACGGTTCCGGCGCTGGCGCTCCTGGGCGAGCCGTCGGTGGCCGTGTTGAAGTCCGCCAGGGCGGCGGCCACCTCGTCCATGGTGCCCAGCGGGGGGAGCCCCTCGTCGGCGGGCTCGGAAGACACGATTACGATCTGGCGCTTGGGCATGGCGATCAGGCCCCCTCGCCCCGACTCGAGAGCAGCTCCGCGGCCGTCTCCATGAGTTGGCCGAGCGGCACGGGCTTGATGAGGTACCCATCGACCCCCAGCGATTGGGCGTACGCCTGATGCCGGTTGCCGTCGTTGGCGGTCACCATGATCACCAATGGGCTGTCGTCGTTGCCCTTGATCTTCTCGAGCGCCAGGAAGCCCGAGCGGGCCGGCAGCATCATGTCGAGCACGACCAGGTCGGGCTTGGCTTCGAGCGTGAGCTCGATGGCGGTGTTGCCGTCGCCGGCCGTGTGCGTGATGGCACCCTCGGCCTTGAAGGCCGTCTCCATCGCAAGGAGGATGTCCCGATCATCATCGACGATGAGGATCGTGGCTTCACGCAGGGCGGAGGTATCGGTTGCCGGCATGGGGAGGCCTCCCGGTGTTCAGCGAGGCCCAGGATAGGGCCTGCCACAGGAGACCTTCGCTTTCGAATCGTGAAGAGTTCCCCAGATTCGGAAGCCGTACGGGTTAGTCCTCGTCGTCTCTGCCGCCTCGTCCGAAGAGGAAGCGGTCCAGCGACAGCGTGCCCGGGCCCGAGAAGACGAGCGCCAGCCCGGCCGCCATGAGTGCGAGCTGCCACAGGAACGTCGAGTAGGTCGCGATGTTCCAGGGATCGTTCAGCGGCAGGAAGCCGAGCCAGGTGTTGCCGCTCTGCAGCGCGGGGCCGATCTGCGTAAGCCACATCGCGACCGCCATGACGCCCGCGACGCTCAGACCGCCCACGCGTGTGAGCAGGCCGATGAGCAACCCGACGCCCGCGACGAGCTCGGTGACCGCCGCTAGCAACGCCAGACGCGTCGGCCACGGCGGGGAGGCGAAGGTCGAGGGCACGAGCGCCATCGGCGTCGTGGTCTCGCCATCGGCTTCGACCGGCTGCGGGTTGCCGGCGCCATACATCAACATTGCCAAGCCGTTGTAGTTGCGCACGCGTTGCGGCTCTGTGCTCTGGGAGACCAGGGTCACCCGCCCGTCGCCGGCGAGCGAGGCGAACCCGGGCTCTTCGCCGGGGTCGGGCTCACCTTGGGCGGGCTCTACAGGCGAGGTCGTGGTCTCTTCCGGCTCGGTGGTCGTCTCTCCTTCACCGCCTGGATCGGCCGTGGTCTCCACGGTTGTTTCCTCGGTTGCCTCGGCGGGGTCCTCCGCCGGCGGCTCGGGCTGCTCGGTGTCGCCCTCGGGATCGGCCGGCACCACCGGGTCGGTCGATCCGTCGGAGATCACGCCCGCGGCGACGAGGGCCGCGCGGTTGTCTTCGGTCACCTCGAACGTGCCGAAGATCTTCGCGTACCCCGCCCAGATGAACGTGACGGCCAGGGCAAGGCGGAGCAGCAGCGGCGGCACGCCAATGGCCGTCCGCTGGCGCATGGTCAGTGTGGGCTGGTCGGCCATGGTCGTCCTCCTTGCCGATGGCATCGCGCGGCGCGTGCACCGCGCCCAAGATCCAGACTATCGACGCATGGGCCCGGAGATGACCAACCGCCCCGCGCCCGTCTGGCCCGCCTGATGTTGTTGGGAGAAGCCCCTCCAGCCTGTCGTTTCTGGCGGGGGAAGAGGGGGAAGCCTTACCATTTGGCTATGAGCGGCCCGAGCGGTCCCCTGGACGACATGCCCGATTCGATGATTGCCAAGCGGGCCGCCGCTCGGCGGGGCGATGTCGTCAATCGCTCGCCCGCCACCGACGCCTTCGACGAGGGCCCCAGCGACGATGATCTCGACCGCTTCGGCGGCGTCACCCAGAGCTGCTGGCGCTGCGGCACCGAGCTCTACGACGACGCGACCGTCTGCGGGAACTGCCTGTCCAGCGTCGGCCCCAGCTGCGGCCCGCGGATGGGCACGCCGGTATGGGCGATCGTTGTCGGAGTCGTGCTCGCGATCGTCGTCGCGGCGTGGGCGATCTTCTAATCCGGCGTTCGTCGCCACCCAGCGTGAAGCGAACCGCGATACGCTGGCGTGAGTCGCCATTCAGGCTCTCGAAGATCCTCGATCAAGGCCTCACGATCTTTTTGTTAGAGCGGGCCGTAACCACAATCGAGTGGTCTGGCAATACGCGTCTGCAAGTAGAATCGGAGCAAGCCACCGCGGAATCCGGCGTCAGTTTGGCGAGAAATGCAGACCATCGCATCGTGGCGCGTGTCGCCCACTCGATAGTGCTCGACAAAATCAACGATGGCGTACTTCTCGTTGACAACTGTGAGAAGCCCGTTGCGGTACGGATCCGGGTTTTCGGTTTGGAAGTCCCACGGCTCACTTATGATGACGTGAACCCGTGAGAGTCTCTCACGCATCGCTGCGATCGACGATCTTGTAGCTCTCGCGCTCGCCGCGGCCGCGGACGGGGTAGTCCTTGCGCAGCGGGTGGCCCGGATAGTCCTTCCACGTCAGGATGCGGCGCAGGTCGGGGTGGTTGTTGAAGCGGATGCCGTACATGTCGAACACCTCGCGCTCGGGCCACTCGGCGCCGGGCCAAATGTCGCACACGCTGTCGACGACCAAGCCGGGATCTTTTTCAATGCCGTCGGTGGGCAGCGTCGGGTCGACGTAGGTCTTCACGAAGAAGCGGTCCTCGGTCTTCGTGTTCGTCAGGTTGTAGATCACCGCGAATCGCCCCGGCTTCTCGTCGGGGTAGTTCAGATAGTCCACGCCGCCAAGGTCGGCCAGGAAGTCATAGCCCAGGGTGTTCTTGAAGTATTCAAGGATCGCGTGCGCGTCCTTGGGCTCGACGAGCAGGCTCGACTGCCCGCGGAACTCGGTGCCGCCGAGCTTCGCGCCCGGGAAGGCCTCCTTGACGGCCTTGAAGTTCGGATGGTCGAGCGTGGGCGCTTTGGACATGGGGTGTGGTTCCAATCCTTCGTATTGGCGCTAGGCCTGGGCGGGCTCGGACGGTAGGACGCCGGCCTGGCGCAGCATATCGAGCTGCGCGTCCACGTCCTCGTCGTACAGCACGATCGGCCAGGGATACGGCCCCGTTGCCCGGAGCACCCCCAACAGGTCGTGGTAGCCGATGGCGCCCCGGGTCATTGGTGCGGGAACCAGCAGGTCGTCGTGCTCGGGGTACACCTCGCCGCGAGCTGGTCGCTCGGCTCCGGTGAGAAAGAAGGCCTGCACCCGGTCCGGGCCGATCGGGCCCTGGAGCACGGCCTCGATCAGCCGGGTGAGGTGGTCCGAGGCGTCGTCCACCATGGCCGCCGTCAGCATGGCCGCGGGCTCGAAGAAGATGCCCAGCGCCGGGCTATCGAAACGCTCGAGCACCTTGCGGATCGATGGGGCGTCGGAAACCACGTGGCGGACGTGTGGCCGCAGGAGCAGCCGGGCGTCGGCGGCCTCGAACTGGGGCAGCACCTCGTCGAGCCTCGCTTCGAGGTGGTCCCAGCCCTCGCCGGCCCAGGTTCGCGGGTCATGGTGGAACACGCCCGACTCGGGCTGGGCGTCTTCGTCGAACCAGCCAGACCACGCGACGACCGTGTGCCCGGTGCCGGGCATGGGCGTGTGCGAAAAAATGTTGCCGGTCCACACTGGCCAGCGGAGCTCACCACCTTGTGAGGTCACCTGCCAGCCACCACCAGACCTTGGGCCGAAGCGCAGCATGCTGCAGTTTAGGGGCGCACAACCCGCGCCAGTGCCCCGCCAAAATCTGGATAGGCAGCGCGGAAAGGACCGAAAACTGCGGGCCAACGAGGGGTTCCATACCCGGCCACGGCAGGCCACGTAGGGGAATCTCTGGAGAAGCGAATCATGCGCGACCTGGCTATGAGGCCATCGTCGTGCGAGATGGCGGAGGTCCGCTCGCCTGGAACTGCAACGCGATTGACCCGGGAGCAGGTCGTCGATCGCATCATCACCATCAACCGCTCGGCTTCGCCGGCATTCCTCGAGAGATTCGAAGAGCCCCAACTTCGGCACTACCTTGATCGCCTGAACCACACCGAGCAGCGTCGCGACGTGCCGTGGGTCCGCAAGGGCGAGACCCCCGCGATTGTGGGGCGAAGCGCCGACTCCCACGCCCGGGTCTGACCCGCGGCGGATCGCACGTACTCACACGCAGCACCCGATGGGCCCGCGTCCGCACGCGGGCCCATTTTGCACTTGAGGCCCATAACTCCCAGCTCCAGAGGCGCGATTGTCAATTGCGGTCGCCGGGGCTCGATTGGCTTCAGTCCGTTTCGCGTTGCGCCGAAACAACCGGCATGGGCGGTGTGACCGGACGTTCGGCCCGACCCGCTCGAAGGCAGACACCCGGCCCTGACGCGCGTCAGGGGGTGTCGGCGGGCCTTTGCCCGCATCGCAATCCACGGGTCCGTGTCCCAGGGATGGAGTTCTGATCAGATGATGCACAGCAGCACGAGCACGACCGTCCTGGCCGCCGCGGCGTTGATCGCGGTCGCCGGCCTCACCACCGCCTGCACCACCAGCAGCGGCACCGGCACGATCGCCTCCGGCGATGGGCAGGGCACCGCGAAGGTCTCGCAGCGCCAGATCCAGACCGGCCCGAGCCTGTACCGCCAGCCCGTAGCCTCATCGGGCTACGGCAGCCAGCGCGCGCCGTCGACGGCCCAGCCGATCGACCCCTACGCCATCGGCCTGACCGCCGATGACCCCCAGGGCTTCCACCGCACCAGCGGCGCGCCAAACCCCGGCCAGCAGCTGAGCCTCTCGCCCAAGACCCCGCCGCAGTTCCAGCCCACCGACGCCGTCCACGGCTTCTACGGCGAGGTCTTCACCGACAAGGCCGGCCTGGTCGCGCTCGATCCCGACCGCATCGGCGGCTCGAACCTGGCCCAGATGAGCTTCAGCGTCGAGGGTGCCGACTTCGATCCCGATGTCTCGCCCGACGGCGACTTCATCACCTTCGCCAGCACGCAGCACAGCCAGACCAGCGACATCTTCATCAAGCCGGTCGACAGCCGCGTCATCACCCGCCTGACCAAGAGCGAGGGCAACGACGTGATGCCCAAGTTCAGCCCCGATGGCAAGCGCGTGGCCTTCTCGAGCAACCGCTCGGGCAACTGGGACCTGTTCGTCATGCCCACCAAGGGTGGCAAGGCCGTGCAGATCACCACCGAGAGCAGCCACGAGCTGCACCCCAGCTGGAGCCCCGACGGCAAGTACCTGGCCTTCAGCCGCCTCGGCGAGGTCAGCGGCAAGTGGGAGATCTGGGTCACCGAGGTCGGCAACCCCGGCGTCAGCAAGTTCCTGACCTATGGCCTCTTCCCGCAGTGGTCGCCGGTGGCTGGCAACAGCAGCGACGGCAAGGGCGAGCGCATCCTCTATCAGGTCAGCAAGAAGCGCGGCGATCGCGCGTTCACGGTCTGGAGCCTGGACTTCAGCGGCTTCTATGCCAGCAACCAGACGCAGGTGGCGTCAAGCCCCTACGCCGCGTGCATCAACCCCTCGTGGAGCAAGGACGGCAAGTGGATCACCTTCGCCACCGTCCCCAACCCCACGCAGTGGGCCCAGATGGAAGAAACCCGTCCGGCCTCGGCCCAGCTCTGGATGGTCGCCCAGGACGGCACCGCCCTGGTTGAGCTGACCGACGACAACGCCGTCAACCTGCTGCCCACCTGGGGCCCGGACAACCAGATCTTCTACATCTCCGACCGCGGCGGTGTGGACAACGTCTGGTCGATGAGCGCCAACAGCGCCATTCTGGCCGCCACCGGCGAGGACCCCTCGACGTCCAGCAGCGGTGGCCAGGCCTTCACGACCGTCCCCGACGGCCAGTAAGCCCCCAAGCCGAAACTCGTCCCGTTCCAACGCCCGGTAACTCCGGGCGTTGTGCTTTGGTGCAACAATGGTGGATGCGGACTGCCGGTCTTGGCGTGTTGTGTGTCCTCCTGATGGTGTGCTTGAGCGGGTGTGCCAAGCCCGACCCGCTCACACCGCCCCAGCAGCTGATCTCGCCCTACGCCAGCACGCCTGCCGAGCCCATCTGGGCCGTGGTCCCGCTGCTCAACGAGAGCGGCACGACCGCCGTCGACGAGTTCGCGATCAGCGACACGCTGTCGGCCACCATCACCCAAACGCGGGGCCTGCGCTCGCTGCCTCTGAATCGCACGCTCGACGCCATGCGAGCTATGGAGATGGCTCGGCCGGAGACCCCGGCCGATCTGGATCGCCTCGCCCTGGCGCTCGGCGCCGACGGGCTGCTGGTCGGCAGCATCACCGCGTATGACCCCTTCGCGCCGATCGTGGGCCTCTCGATCGCCCTCTACGCCCGGCCCGGGGCCCTGGAGCAGGCCGGCGGTGGGGCGGACTTCGACATCGACGCGAGGCAGCTGCGTGAGCAGCCCACCGAGTACGACTACTTCGGCACTCAGGCCGCCGCGGGTCGCGGCCCGGCCAGCTCGGTGGTCATGGTGCTCGATGGCCGCGATCACGACGTCCGCATGCGGGTGCGTCGATACGCCGAAGGCCGCCGCGATGCCGTGTCGGCTCTGGGGTGGGAGCGGTATCTCAAGAGCATGCCCGATTATGAGCGATTCGTGACGTTTGAGGCCGTTGGGCAGCTGCTCCAGCGCGAATGGGTGCGGCTGGCGCGAGATCGTGCCGCCGGCGCCCCGGCTGCTGCCCCGCTGGGGAGCCCTGGCGGTGGATAACCCAAAAATTTTCCAAGCAACTTTTTCGTCCAGAAACACGAACGGGAAGGAAACTGGGCTTCGCAAGTGGCCGATATCTCATGCGTCGGGCATGCGAGTCGGACCTCGCGACAAGCCGACGGGGGCCCGTAGTGGGCTTCGCGAAGGAGTGCAGTTATGACGGCATTGCCGCTCACCGATGCGTTCAGCCGCTACCTGACCGACGAGCGTCAGTTCAGCCCCTACACCGCGCGGTGCTATGGGGCCGACCTGAAGCAGTTCGTTGAGTTCCTGGTCGAGCACCTGCAACGCCAGCCCGACGAGTCAGCAGAGCAGGCGGCCTACGACCGCCGCGCCGCCGGCCAGAAGGGCGGCGACTCCACGATCACCGACGCCATTTGCGAGGCCGACACGGACCTGATCCGTGGCTTCCTCGAGCACCTGGACGCCCACCAGTACTCGGCCGCCACGCTGGCGCGCAAGATCGCGACGCTGCGGTCGTTCTTCAAGTGGGCCGCCCGCAACAAGTTCTCCAATGGCAACCCGATGGTCGCCATCCGCACGCCGCGGCAGACTAAGCGCCTGCCCAAGGCCATCACCATCGAGCAGGTCGAGCAGCTCCTCAGCGCCCCCGACGAGAAAGACGTACTGGGCACGCGCGACCGCGCCATCCTGCAGACGCTGTACTCCACGGGGCTGCGCGTGAGCGAGCTCGTGGGCCTGACCTTTGCCGACGTCGACTTCGAGCAGAAGGTGCTGCGTGTGAAGGGCAAGGGCAACAAGGACCGCCTCGTGCCGCTAGGCCAGCGCGCCATGGACACCATGGGCCGCTACGTCGAGCGGCTGCGCACCGATCCGCGGTTCGCCAGCGTGCTCAAGGGCGAGGCCGACAAGACCCCGCTGTTCATCAACAAGCACGGCAAGCGCCTGAGCAGCCGCTCGGTTCGCCGCAAGCTTGACAAGTACCTGGGCCTGGTTGGCCTCGATTCGTCGATCAGCCCGCACACGCTGCGGCACACCTTTGCGACGCACCTGCTGGACAACGGCGCTGATCTGCGCAGCGTCCAGGCGTTGCTGGGCCACCAGTCGCTGAGTACCACGCAGGTGTACACCCACCTGAGCGGCCAGCGCCTTCGTGAGGCCTACGACAAGGCCCACCCCCGCGCCGAAGCCAGCTAATCGTCAGTCTTTCGCATCCGAGTGTTCCGGAGCACGCCCTCGATCGGGCGTGTATGCCGTTGGGGTCTCGCTTAAAGCAGCAGGCGCTGGCTCGTCATTGCGCTTCTTGAATGCTTCGTCATGAGCCGCGGACATCGGCCCGCGGGCGGCGTCGAAGAGGTGCAGCCCGAACTCGGTGGACAGGTCCTCGAACACACGCACGCCGCGCACGCTGTGGCCGTAGGCGTCGACGAGCGGCGAGTAGCAGGCGATGCCCATCTTGCCCGGAAGCACCGCCAGGATGCCGCCGGAGATCCCGCTCTTGGCCGGCAAGCCGACCGTGTAGGCCCAGCGCCCGGAGTAGTCGTACATACCGCAGGTCTGCATGACGGTGAGCACGTCACGCACGTACGCGCCGTCCATGGCCTGCTCGCCCGTGACAGGGTTCGTACCCCCATTGGCCAGCGTGGCGGCCATGGTCGCAAGGTCGGCGCAGTTCACCTGGATGGCGCACTGCTGGAAGTACAGGTCGAGGATGGCGTCGACGCGGCCCTCAATCATCCCGAAGTGGAGCATGAGGTAGGCGATCGCACGGTTGCGGTGCCCGTGGTTTCGCTCGCTCGTGAATACGGGCAGATCGACGCTCAGCGAGCGGCCGGCAAAGCGGTTGAAGCACTCCAGCAGGTTCTTGACGCCCTCGGTGGCGCCCGCTTCGTGCAGGAGGCTCGTCACCGCGATCGCGCCGCTGTTGACACACGGGTTGTGCGGCCGGTTGGCCGCATCGAGCTTGATGATCGAGTTAAACGCGTCGCCCGTCGGCTCAACGCCGACCCGGTTGAGCACGCGTTCGCGGCCGTGCACGTGCAGCGCGTGTCCGAACGTGAAGGGCGTGGATGCCGACTGGATCGTGAAGAGCGCGTCGTGGTCGCCGGCCGTGCAGACAT
>ERZ1740058.242-NODE-242-length-47005-cov-7.097125_pt1 | contig 47005 bp, 46 predicted proteins | sample MGYA00581745_ERZ1740058 | MGnify/ENA primary metagenome ERZ1740058 (study PRJEB43018, sample SAMN04849742) | marine metagenome | isolation source: floating plastic debris | place: Pacific Ocean | collected 2008-08-30 | study: EMG produced TPA metagenomics assembly... | reverse complement strand
GATCGGCGAGGACGAGTTCATCCATTTGGAGTTCGCTTTGGAGCAGGGTGAGGGGTAGTTGTTGGTTTTCTTCGGGTTGGGGCATTGCGCCGCCCAGGAAGTATTGCCAGATGGCTGGGCGAAGTGAGATAAGTAAGTTTTTCCACTCGTCTTCAACCTCTGTCTCGTACCCACTACGCAGGCTTTGAGCACTTTTACTCTCTATTCCCCAAGCAGGAAGCTGTTTATGCTGGCTTTGAAAATATTTCTGATAATGCGCTCTTTCCTTCAAGCTAATACCCCCCAGCAAGAACAAGACAGTTTGTATACTAGGTAAAAACTGCCTTGAGGCATTTACTATTCGTCCCCCAATAATGGATGAAAAATTTGTTTGCATCATTTCTAAAAGAGGGAAAAACAGAAAGTCGTCCAAACTTAGCGCTACGGTAGTAATAAGCATAAGCCGCTCTTCTGTACCAAGTCCGTGTAAATCGATCCAGTGTCGAAAGTGGCTGTTTATGGGTAGATGAGGGAGGCGAATAGAGGTCTTGGGGTCGTCCATCAATTGAATAATGCCCACCTTACTATCTGGGTTCTTGTAACGGTAACACACAATTTGCAACCACCAGTTAAGCTCTAGGAAAATAGCTTGGTGATGTTCATCAAGGTCGTCTGTCGTTCCTATATCTACCCAAGTAAGGTAATCTTCAAGACTTAAGATAGGAAAATTGCCCTGAGATACTGCAAACTTACCTTTAGAGTAATTATTTGTCTGGAACGTCTGAAGCGACTTGTTTCCACTCTTTTGCTCCATAAAGATCAGAAGTTTCATGTAAAAATAACAGAACTAGGGAAGTAGGCAAAAAAATGAAGGTAGTTCTTGACTTAAAGTACAGCTTTAAATAAATTTAATTATACCCTTGTAGGAAAATCAGCGCCTGGATATGTAAAAGACTTTGAGAGATATGCTCATCTTAGAGAAAAATAAGTAAACGCAATTATTCGATAGATAGATGAATATGAGTAGGAAGTATCATCTAAGCACAGGTGAAGTCATTGCTTGTTTAGCGTACAGACGAGCTACTCAAAGACAGTTGAATATTTCCGTCAACGCTTACTTCATACGCTTTAATTTTTATTATTAGCGGCTGCTAGTTTTTCTTGTAGATATTCTTTGTGTGCTTCATAGTCCTCTGCCGACATGGATGCTTGCATACCTTCCAAGAGTTTTAAAGAGTCCTGAAAAGCAGTATAAGCAGCTTGCTCATTCCCCATTTCAAGAAGTAGTTCCGCCCTCGATCTTGTCAACCTATAATGAGCTGGATGTTGTTTTAAACTCCAATCATACACTTCTAGCGCGGCTTGTCTTTTTTCTTTATTTATTAAAGCTTTCCCTATTTGATTTAAATACCCAGCGATAGGAATCTCTATAAAGCCATAGGTAGCCTTTCTGTTTTTGTAAAAGGCCTCTATCTGCGCTGTCATAGTGGCATCCTTATTATTGGCAAAGTCAAAGTACATCTTCTCATCTACCCTGAAAGCCCTTGTCAGTATCACCATCCCTGCATTAAGCGCAGGCGGTACGCAAGTCCAGTGTCCCATCCCTTCGAATGTTGAGGTACGCCATAGTAACTTATGATTAGGATAAACTTGTAAGGTAGAATCTAGCCTACGGATAGCACCACCAAATAGTTCTTCACGCTCACCAACTGTTCCAGAGGCACAGTATAAAAACTTTGGAAACTGCTTTCCTTGCTTCAAGTCTGCTGCTGCTTTCTCTAAGATGTACGCATTATTTTGCCGAATAGCCGGACTGATGGCTAAATAAGCATCGAATAAATCGTGCTCCTCACTAAACAAGTTATACAGTACAAATGTCCCTCCTGACGAGTGGCCAATGAGGCTTTTAAAAGGAAGTACTCTTGCGTTGTAAATAGAATCTACCAGAGGAAATACCTCGTTTTTAAAGTGTTGTTGTAACAAAGGAGCTTTCCCATTCTTATTTTGTCCTTGGGGAGAGGGAGCAGAGAATTCCTGACCGCGTTGTTTGGCGTGAATACCTACTACTATCGTAGGAATATACTTGTACATATAGCTGTTGTACTCTAGAGTCTTTACTACCAAGTCGATAAAGGGATCAAAGTGTCCATCGAGTACATAAGTGACAATAAACTTATCTTCTGGATACTTATAAAAAGAAGGAGGAAGGTAAATGGTTATCTTTCGTTCGTCGCCGAAGGCTTTAGAAGAAATGGTATAATCTACTTTATGAGGTGGGTGGTCCTGAGCAGATAGTGTAAAGGTTAAGAGCGTAAGTAAACAGGTGTAAAGTAATTTTTGCATAAACTAACATTTTTTGACGGGATCAACGCATTTGCTATAAAGACCTTTCAACTGTTAAAAGGTTGCAAGGTGGAAGCAGGAAAGGTATCAAAAGTAATAAATTTAACTATATTGACCGTAAATCATCATCGTATGCAAAAGGTAAAATTCTTCTTTCTTTGCTTAGCAGTACATCTTTTGGCAACATTTACTCAGGCACAAACCCTTATTCCTTATCGAAAAGATACCCTATGGGGATTTAGCGATGCACAGAAAAAAATAGTGATTCCACTTCAATACAAAACAGCTTTTCCTTTTCAAGACGGAAAGGCGCTAGTGGTTACGTGGCAAGACCACCTCCAGCAGGTAGATACCAGTGGTAAAGTGCTCAAGCAGCTTGAACTAAGCTATGTACAATACAAACACGGATTCATTGTTTACGAACAAAAAGATAAAAAGGGGCTCTTAGACCTAACAGGTAAAATAATTTTGAAGCCTATTTACAATAATGTTGAAATACTTTCTAGAGAACGCTTTCGGGTGACCAATCAGCAGAATAGAGAAGGCATTATCAATGCACAACTTGATACCCTTAGAGCTTTTAAGCCTGCTCCCATGCTTACGCGTCTCGATATGATGCCTTCTTGTAACGATAAACCTTGCTTAATGGCTGACTTTTCAGAAGATATGGCGCCCATACGCTACCAATCAAAAACAGGCTATATCAATCATCGAGATGAACTAGTGATTCCATACAAATATGACATCGCCGAAAGCTTTTCAGGAGGGCTGGCACGTGTTACGCGCTTCGTACCAGTATATCCAGAGGAGTATAATAAACCGCCTAGTTATGATGCCAGTGGGAATCGTGTGATGGATGCAAAGCAAGCGGCCATTGACTTTAAAGAAGGGTACATCAATAAACAAGGAAAAGAGTTTTTTGAATAGCCTTGGTAGGAGATAAACCATAGAAATTTAATCCTTAGTGGTTTGTTTTCTTTCTGAAAATCTCTACTTTTCGAAAGCAACCTATCTTATCCAGGGTATGATTCAATGGCTTCCCTACAGCTACATCAGGCTAAGCTTTTTCCTTATTGTAGGTATTTTACTCGGAGTTTATGAGTGGCTACCCTTCAAAGTAGCTCTGTATGCCTTCTCGGTAGGTAGTGGGGCATATTTGTTATTGTACTTACTGTATTTGAAACGAAAACGCTATTGGCTGCAAAGTGTATTAGGTATTGTAGGACTCAGCACTTTGGTAACCTTCGGAGGGTTATTAGTACACAGACAGGATGCCACCAATCAGCGCGATCATTTACTTTATCAGGACAGTGTCACCTTCGTCGCTGGGCAAATTGTTTCGGGGGTAGAAGTCAAAGAAAAAAGCTTGAAAGTTTTAGTTCAAGTAAGTAAGATCAAGCACAAGCAAGATTGGCAAGCGGCCAGTGGTAAGGTGCTTCTCTACATCGATAAAGCCACAAAAAATAAAGATTGCTTACAGTTTGGTGAGCAAATGATTTGGAAAAGTAACTTACAACGCCTACAGCCGCCACAGAATCCCGATGCCTTCAATTATGCTCGCTACTTAAGCTTTCAGCAGATTTATCATCAACAGTATATTCCTGAAGGCTCATTCTTCTTACTGGGCAAGCAGCTAGCCTTCTACCAATATCCTATAGCTTGGTCACTAGCAGTACGTAAATATTGCGATCGCGCGTTAAAGCGTGCTATTGACGATCCACGTGCCTACGCACTGGCAGCAGCTCTTACCTTTGGAATCAGAGAGTACCTAGATGTAGATATAAAGCAGGCTTTTGCAGATGCAGGTGCCACCCACATTTTAGCCGTTTCTGGTTTACACGTTGGTCTCATCTATATACTCATTAGCAGTGTATTGGGTAGCATAAAGCACTTTCCTAGAGGAAAGTACTTGTTTCTGGCTGTTGTATTGGTAATACTGTGGTCGTATGCCTTCGTCACAGGACTTTCTGGCTCTGTATTGAGGGCGGTATCCATGTTTTCATTGATGGAGATCGCTAAAACCCTCCGAAGAAACACAAATGTATATAATTCGCTGGCTGTTTCTGCCTTTTTCTTGCTTTGCTTCAATCCCTACTTTATTATGCAAGTAGGCTTCCAACTTTCTTATTTAGCCGTACTGGGTATTGTATATTTACACCCTAGGCTTTACCGTTTGTGGGACACGCCTAATCGTTGGGTAGATCTTATCTGGCAAACCACTTTGGTTTCTGTAGCAGCACAAGTCGCTACATTTCCCATTACATTATATTACTTCAACCAATATCCTACTTATGGCTTGCTTACCAACTTAATGATGATTCCAGCAGGATACGGAATACTGGTAGGTGGGCTGCTTACTGTACTAACATCGCCTGTTCCTGTAGTGGCAGAGGGAATTGGTTTTTTACTGACCTGGCTTATTCGTATTACCAATACCGTTATCTTCTACATACAACAACTTTCCAATGCAACCATTCAGGTAGTATTGGCTCCGCTAGAAGCTTGGCTGTGGTATGGTATTCTGGGTGGTGTTATACTGCTCTTTGCAAGGAGAAGGCTCTATTTCCTATCAATCGCTTGTATTTTAGTGATAGGAATAAGTAGTTGGCGAGGATACAGAGGTTGGCAAGTGAGCCAACAACAGTCCATTACTTTTTATCAAGTACCTGGATTGTCAGTATTGAGCATTATTGAGGGAACGAAAGCATACCTGATAGCGGACAGTAGCTTTTTCGAGAATGAGCGCCTCTATCAATTTCACGTAAAGAGTCATTTTGTACAGCAAGGAATTCAGAAAAAGAGCACTTCTTATTTTACTAAAAGTGATCATTCTCCCCTAAGCTTTTCTGGGAAGTATATGCTTCTGCGTACTGAAGCAGACTTATGGCTTTTCATAAATCAAAAGCCTACTGACCAAGACTACCAATGGATCAAGAAGGTAAAGCCTACTGTCGTTATTCTACAACATAATGCCCTATATACATTACAGAAGCTTGTAGAGCACTATCAACCTCATCAGTTCATCATAGATAGTTCTAACAAACGCTACCTTCAACGTAAACTGGCTAAGGAAGCACAACAATTAGAGGTTAATTGCTGGGCAGTGGACTTACAGGGAGCTTTTACAAAACCTCTCTAGCTACAGAACGCCATCAATTGCCTGAATAACCCCATTTTTTGAGGCGATATTACTCGCTACAATGCTGGCATTGCCAATCATAATTTGCCCATCGTTCACTTTTACAGAGAGTTGAGTACCTCCAAGGGTAGTAAGCGTTTGACCATTTTTGAGCTCGGTAGTAGTGAAAACGCCTTGTACTACGTGATTTTGTAAGATTTTCTTAAGCTGCTCTTTCTTACTCGGATCGAGTAGCGTAGCCAGCTTGCTTTCTCCTAAGGCCATAAAAGCGTCATTGTTGGGAGCCAATAGCGTAATATCGCGCTTATTGAGTACTTCTTCCATACCAGCCGCTTGTATAGCAGTAGCGAGTGTTTGGAAATTTGCACCACTCTCTAAAATGGCATTCATGGTAGGCGCTTCTTGTGGTGGTGCAGCGGCAGGGGCTTCTAGGTCGATTGTCCGCTCGAGCGCTTCTTCGTTTTGATCTGTTGTTTGGTCTTCTGTAGAAGAGCCACCGCAACTTACAAGCCCTCCTGTAAGAAGTATGATGGTAAGCACATTTCTGAACATATTTTTCCAGTATAGCGTGATGTATAAAAACGTATAAATTTAGAAAAAAGTATCAGTATATGCTATGTGGTGTTGGATTTTAGTGATGACAAAACAATTTTACTGCTTTAAAGCGTCATAAAATGATACTATCCACTACGCGTTTCTGATTGAAAAGTTACGATTTATATCCTAATGAGTGATTAAAATTCGTGTAGCCTTTGCGGGATGTTCCAACGGACCGATAAGGAAGTAAACGAAGTACGCGCATTAGGAGGTGCTTCACCAGTAGCTACTTCTACCTCTCTCACTACTTGCTTAAAGTCTACAAATAAGTTATGAATTAGTTGGTAAGTAGCCGTAAAGTCGGCGAAAAGTACGTTCGTTTCAATTCCTTGTAGCATTGTATTGCCAAATTCACTAGGGCGTGTACGGTTGTCTAAGAAGATATTCCCTCCTCTGTTTTCGCCATCGTCTGCGCCATAGCGGGTGTAGATGAGTTTCCCAACCAATGACAGACGCTTAAGTGGTTGGTAACGAACAATGCTAATGCCCTCATAAAAATTAGCACCAAAAGGATGCGCCAAAGGCTGGTTGTAATGGGTATATGACTTAAAGTTATTTTCTTGTGTATAGGTATAAGGGCGTGCTATGTTGGCTTCTAGCTGTAAGTCAAGATTGGAGACCCCCAGTACGTTGATGTACTTAAAACCTATTTGCCCTGCTTGCTTGTTGCCCCACCAGCCATTTGCATTAATGACTTCTTGTATACGGAACTCGTCGATGACAAACTGACCGTAGAGCTGGAAGCGCTGTAAGAAATTCCAACGGAAGTCGATACCGAGTAGCGCATTATCAGGGCTGCCCAATTGTTGTTCCACAGAGCGATACAAAATAATCGGATTGAGATAATTGAGATCAAAGGTATTATTGGTAATGGTATCTCGCTGGCCAAATACAATGGATTCAAATATCCCGATATTCAGATTTTCGGTAATGTTAACCCCTAAGTGGTGATGCGCTAAGTATTTCTTAGGGCGTAAACCATCCTGTTCAAACGTCTCGGCAGTCATCTGTGCGAAAATATTTTGGTAGTTGAGTTTCCAGATATTGGTGTTCAGCTTTAAAAACAGGTAGTTGTTAGAAAAGTCTGATAGAATCATAGAGCGATAGCCATTCCCAATAAAATTGCGGTCATGCCCAAACTGTACATCAATACTCTTGGTAGCCTTGAAAGTAATATAGCCGCGCGCGGTGAGGAAATCTACATCTGTAGGTTCTGCGGTATCGCCGTCTTTATAAAAACCTTCTCCAGGTACAGCATCACGCGCTCGTATAAAGTCTTGTACATACCTAGGAAAGCTGGCTTGCGTATCTGTGAAGTAAGAGTAAAAACCTATTTTGTTGTCGATCATTCCGCGTACTTCTACACCTCTGGTATTGGTGTAAGTGAAGTCGTCTGAATTGTTATCGTTGCCTACACTGAAATGAATTACTGGATTGACGTGTAGGTCGAAGTCCTTGGTTTGTACGTGATAAAAGTCTGATTTTTTCTTGTAAAAAGTATTAAAAACAGGCTTTTGGGCATCATTTTCTGCCTGTTCCGTCCATTCCCAGTTATCATTGCGCAAGTACTGTAAATTAAACTGGTCTACCGCAGACAAGTCTGGAAGTTGCGCGACAGAGTCGGTGAGGGCAGCAATGTATTTTCGTTTGTAGGGGCGTACATTACTTTGCATTTTGTAAGCAGCCTTACCGTACTTAATTTCATAGCGCTCTACGGTATGGTAATAATCGCTGTTGAGGGGTGCATAAACACTTTGGGCAAGTAACTGCTGGAGCAAAAAACTGCCGAGAAGGGTAAGGATTATTTTTCTAAACATCAATGAATGTGTTTTTTGGTTTTTACTAATTTTTCAAATTGTGTATAGAGCTGTAGGGTAGTCTCTTCTGTGCCTATTATATCATTAAGTATCATAATGGTGAGTTGCTTTAACTGACGCTGCTTTTTACCTATCTTAAAATTTTCGACTTGATAGATCTGTGCTGGAAGCTCCGATTCCTTTTTGATGATATTTCTGTGGTAAGCATTAATTTTTCCTAACAAACTTTTTCCTTCAAAACTTAAGTTGCTAATACCACTTGTTCCTAGGTAGTTTTGCCAAGAAACATTAGAAATATCTGCTGACCATACACCATTCGTTCTATCTAGCACTTGGATAAGTGTAACAGAGTCAACTGCGATGTAGTACTCAAGAGAATCTATCAGGACTGTTTGGCTGGCAATGGCTTTTTCCAGCTCTCCTTTATTTTCTTGAAACTCTCTCATAAGCCCTTGAACAGTCTCTTGCAGCATTTGGGCGTCTTGCTGTGCTTCCTTTACGCCGTCGATGTACAGCGCAATGAGTATACCTATTATTACTGGGATGATGTCCATCACCACTTGAAGGAGTACTTTCTTCCACTTGAAAGAGCGTTGTGGCTTTATATTCTCTATATCTTGCTGCTCTTGTGTATCCATATTTATTTCATATACGCAGACCAATCATCAGCATGTCGTCAGTTTGGGCGTGATTTTCTTTCCAAATGGTGAGCGCTTTCCCTATTTGAATCTGCTGGGTTTCCATAGGAAGTGTATGTACTTCTACCAGTAACTCACGTAGCCGCTTCAACATGAACTTTTTACCCACTTTTCCGCCAAACTGGTCTTGAAAACCATCGGAAAAGAGATAAAACACATTCCCTGATTGAAAGGAAATGACCTGATTTTCGAACTGTTTGGTAGTACCATATGGGTTGCTCCCTACAGAAAGTCTGTATCCTTTGTGGGTAATGAGCTGCCCTTCTACTACTTGGTAAAGATTACTTTTAGCGCCTGCAAAGGTAACTTGCTTGGCTTTGAAATCGAAGGAGGCAATGGCAATATCCATACCGTCGCTTACTTCTTTTGTACTACTGGCTTGTAATTGCTTTACTTTACTATCTAAGGCGCTTAAAATGACCTTGGGGTTATCAATATACTGTTCATAAACGATTTCATTAAGCAACGTGTGCCCCATCATCGTCATAAAAGCCCCTGGAACGCCGTGTCCTGTGCAGTCGGCTAGTACGATAATCTTTTTATGGTCTCGTTCTGCTTGCCAGTAGAAGTCACCACTTACTACCGCTTTAGGTTTATTAATAATGAAACCCTCCGTAAAAGCTTGAAAGAGATCGTCCTTACGAGGTAGTGCAGCGTCTTGTATCTGTCGCGCGTATACAATACTATCCATCACCGCTTGTTTGCTGGTTTGTAGCTTTTCTAGCGCTTCTGTAAGTGATTGGCTTTTTTCTTGAATTTCTTGTTTTTGTAAGGTGAGCTGCTTGTTTAATCTTTTACCCAAATAGTTTCTATAGTATTGCCACACTGCGATTACTCCAATGAGTAAAATACCTACAACAATCCAATAAACGATTCTAGTCTGTCTTGTAAGTGCCAGTTGCGCATCTGTAGCTTTTCTACGTTGTAAGGCAAGCTCCTTTTGCTTCTTTTCTATTTCATAGCGACTGGTCAGGTCGGCTACTTTCCTAGAAGCAGCTGCTTTAGCTATTTGATCTTTAAAGTAGGCGGCGAGCTGTGCATATTCGTAAGCTTCCTCAAACTTACCAAGCGCTGCGGAGATTTGTGCCATCTGCTCAAAGCTCATTTGTAGAGTAGCCTTGGTACTGAGTGCATCGCCTGCTTCTACGGCTTGTTGATAATAAGAGAGGGCCTCTGTGAGTTCACCTTTTTCTCGTAATACCCGCCCAATATTATTGAGCGTAGCCGCCTTCCCTTGCAGGTTATCCAATTGCTCATCTATAGCCAATGCCTTAGAAAAGTAAGATAACGCTTGCTCGAAATCCTCTTCAATGTAAGCAATCATCCCTAAGTTGTTGTAGGTGCGTGCTTCTGCTCGTGCATCACCGATTTCTCGACTGAGGCGTAAAGAACGTCGGTAGTAGCTGATTGCCTGTGTGTAGTTGGGCGCTTCGTTTCCTGTAGTTACTTGGAGTTGTAAAGTAGAAGCAAGGTTATCAAGTACACCTGCTACTTCTCTCTTTAGTTGTAGCTTTTCGTATAAATTAAGCGCTTTAGTATAGTACGCAATGGCTTTTGGATAGTCGTCTAGGTCATCATATAGATTTCCCATCAAGTTATTAGTCCTCGCGATGCCTCGCTCGTCTTTGTAGCGTTCTCTAATTTTAAGGGCAGCCAAGTTATCTTTCAGGGCTTGGGTGTAATCGCCCCATTGGTAATAAATATTAGCTAAGCCATTGAGCGATTTGGCTTTTTCTATGTACTCTTTTCGCTGAGTAAGATTGGAGGCATCTACATTTTGTATGTATTGTTCAAAAGCCCGTTCTACGTCTCCTGCAGCAGATCTATACAAATAACCATTCCCTAGTGTGTTACGCGCTGCCATCTGTCCCCAGGTATATTTTTGCCGTTGTGCACTTTGGAGTCCTTCTGTAGCGTACCGAAAGCTGGCTTTTGAATCATCAAAGAGGTAGGCGCGTGCTAAGGCAATACGTAGGTCGGTGGCTTCTTTACCAGTAGCCTTTGCCAACTGAGTAGTGAGGCTATCAATCTGATTTTGAGCAAACACCTCTAGCTTTAAAAGCCATAAAACTACGATCCATATGTTTATCTTATGCCAGAGCTTCATCATTTATGAAGTAGCTACTTCTTTCTTTTTTCAATTTTATCTTTTTCTGCTATCTTTCACAAAAGAATGCACAACTTTCCCTTATAAAAGCGCGTCTATGTTTGTTTTTAGCGAAAAAAACTCCATTACTAACCAATTTCTAGCAGAATTACGAGATGTAAATATACAAGAAGATCCCATGCGCTTTAGGCGAAACTTGGAGCGATTAGGTGAGCTATTTGCCTATGAGATTTCTACTACTTTTGCTTTTAAAACGATCGACGTCACTACTCCACTAGGTACAAAGCAAGTTACAGTACCCAAGCAATTACCCGTACTTGCCACCATACTAAGAGCAGGTTTACCTATGTACCAAGGTTTTTTAAATATTTTCGATAGAGCGCCTAGTGCTTTTATTGGTGCGTACAGAGGAGCACACAAAACAGATAATTCTTACGATATTGAAATACACTATACCACCACCCCATCGCTTTCGGACAAGACCCTTATTTTGATTGATCCTATGCTAGCAACAGGTAAGTCGCTTCATCTTGTTTATAAGCGTCTTCGGCATTTTGGAGAGCCTGCAAAGGTACACGTCGTAGCAGCCATCGCTAGCCAGCAGGGCATTGACTACATTCAAGAACAGATAGAAGAAGTACAAATTTGGGTAGGCGATGTAGATGAGACGCTAAATGCAAAATCTTACATTATTCCAGGGCTGGGCGATGCAGGCGATTTAGCTTTTGGAGAAAAATTATAACCTTTTTAGTAAGGTTAGTATAGTTAAACATCCAATAAACTAAGTGGGTACTTCTTCCATTTACAAACAAAGACTTTCATGAGATGGCTTCTTTATCCATTTACTTTACTCTATCAATGGGTAACTACTGTACGTAATTTTCTGTACGACAAAGGGTGGCGTACCAGCACTTCTTTTTCTTTACCCGTTATTAGCGTGGGGAACCTTACGGTGGGCGGTACGGGTAAAACTCCTCACATAGCGTATTTAATAGCGTTACTAACCCCTCACCACAACATAGCTACGCTGAGTAGAGGCTACGGCAGAGCTACTAAAGGATTTGTAAAAGCTGATGACAAAAGTACCGCTACTACACTTGGTGATGAGCCCTTACAGTTTTATATGAGATATAAGGAAACTATTACGGTAGCCGTTTGTGAAAGTAGGGTAGAAGGGGTAAAAGAACTAATAGAAAACGATACACCCTCACTTGTCTTGTTAGATGATGCCTTTCAGCATCGACGCATTCAACCGTCATTGCAGATTTTACTAATGGACTATCATAGGCCCTTTTATGAAGACTTTCCTTTTCCAATGGGGCGTTTGCGAGAAAGCAGAAGAGGTGCTCAAAGAGCCGACATCATTATTGTTAGTAAGTGTCCTGATGGGCTAAATGAAAAAAGTAGGCAGGTAATTGAGAAAAGTATACAACCGTACAAACGCGCAACCACTCCCGTATTTTTTTCAGGGGTTCAATATGGTGTACCGCAGCGCTTTGATGGAAAGGAAGCCGCTCTGGCTACTAAGGTTATCCTTGTATCGGGTATTGCACAGCCGCAGCGTTTTGAGGAACATTGGCAAGCACCCTACACGGTTGTGCATCATTTTATTTATAAAGATCATCATACTTACACTGCAAAAGAAGTAGAGCAGCTTATTGCGCAGATAGAAGAGAATACCTCGGTGGTCTGCACGGAGAAAGACTTCGTGAAGTTAGTAAGGCTGGTACCAACTACGTATCAAAAGTATTTTTTCTTTCTACCTATACACGTTTATTTTTTGCATGAAGAGGCAGCTTTTCAGCAACTGATTCATCAACATCTTGCTACCTTTTCATAGAAGATACTTTTTTAGAATAACCAGCATTATAAGTGATAAAAAAAGAAGTTTATTTTACTACTCCAAGAGGCAGGTTTTTAATTTTAAAGCGCCTTTTCCTTCGCCAAGGATGAATTTTTATGAGAATGAGAGACGAATGGAAAAATTCAATTGAATTTTGTCAGTTTCTTCAGTCATTGACTAGTTTTTTTCAAAAAAATATTGTATTTTTGCTTGTTATCAATACCTCAATTGGAGTCGATTTGTATAACGTCTGGTTTTTACAAAGGACGTGTTCTTAGAAGACTACAAATTACTTTAAATCCTACAGTACATTATGACAAATAACACGCTTGAGACGCAATACACTGCTGAAAACATCCAAGTTCTAGAAGGCTTAGAAGCAGTGCGTAAACGCCCTGCTATGTACATTGGCGACGTAGGCATGAAGGGTTTACACCACCTCATTTGGGAAGTAGTAGACAACTCTATCGACGAAGCGCTTGCAGGTCACTGCGACACCATCGCCGTAACAGTACATCCTGATAATTCCATTTCTGTGAATGATAATGGTCGGGGAATTCCTACAGGCATGCACCCCAAAGAAAAGCGTTCGGCACTAGAAGTAGTAATGACCGTACTGCACGCGGGAGGAAAGTTCGATAAGAATACCTACAAAGTATCAGGCGGATTACACGGGGTAGGTGTTTCTTGTGTAAATGCACTCTCTACTACTTTAAAGGCAACTGTACATCGCCAAGGAAAAATCTACGAGCAAGAATACAAGCAAGGTGTACCACTTTATCCTGTAAAGGAAACAGGTACGACGGATATCACAGGTACTACCATCCATTTTATTCCAGATGCTAGCATTTTCACTGTAACAGAATATAAGTACGAGACCGTTGCTTCCCGTCTGCGTGAACTCGCTTTCCTAAATAAAGGGATCAAAATCGTTCTTACAGATGAGCGCCAAAAGGATGAAGAGGGTGCTTTTATAACAGATACTTTCTTGTCAGAAGGGGGCTTAACAGAGTTTGTAGAGTACTTGGATGATACACGTGAGAAGCTCATTCCAGAGGTGATTTACATTGAAAATACACAAGGGCCTGTACCAGTAGAGGTAGCCTTACATTATAATACTTCTTACAGTGAGAATGTATTTTCTTATGTAAATAACATCAATACCATCGAGGGAGGTACGCACGTCACTGGATTCAGAACAGCCCTTACCCGTACGCTCAAATCTTATGCAGACAAAAATGGCATGTTGGATAAGGTAAAGGTGGATATTTCTGGAGACGACTTTAGAGAAGGACTAACCGCTGTGATTTCTGTAAAGGTAGCTGAACCTCAGTTTGAAGGACAAACCAAGACCAAGCTGGGTAACTCTGATGTAAAAGGCGCGGTTGACTCGTGTGTAAGTGAAGTACTTGGTGATTATCTAGAGAAGAACCCCAAGATTGGAAAGATGATCGTAGATAAGGTTGTACTAGCTGCCCAGGCGCGCCACGCTGCCCGTAAAGCACGCGAAATGGTACAACGCAAGAGCATATTCGGTTCGAATAGTTTACCCGGTAAGCTGGCAGATTGCAGCGAGAAAGATCCTGCTTCTTCAGAAATCTATTTGGTAGAGGGAGATTCTGCAGGTGGTTCTGCTAAGCAAGGGCGTGATCGTCTTTTCCAAGCAATTCTACCGCTAAAGGGGAAGATTCTTAACGTAGAAAAGGCACAAGAATATAAGATTTACGACAACGAAGAGATCAAAAATATCATCACAGCATTAGGTATTACCTTTGGGGCGAAGAATGATGAAGGGGAAGATGATGCAAAAGCGCTGAATCTTGAGAAACTACGTTACCACAAAATCATCATTATGACGGATGCGGATGTAGATGGTAGCCACATTCGTACCCTAATTTTGACACTCTTCTTCCGCTATATGAAAGAGCTAGTAGAAAAGGGGTACGTATATATTGCACAACCTCCATTGTACCTAGTAAAGAAAGGGAAGAAGCAACAATATTGCTGGACGGAAGAACAACGTCTACAGGCCATTCAAGAGCTAGGCGATGGAAAAGAAGAGTCTGTGAACATCCAACGTTATAAAGGTTTGGGAGAAATGAATCCTGAACAACTTTGGAAAACGACTATGGATCCAGAAAATCGTATGCTAAAGCAAGTAACGATCGAATCGGCGGCAGAAGCAGATCATCTCTTCTCTATGTTGATGGGTGATGAGGTAGCGCCTCGTCGTGAATTCATTGAGAAAAATGCGAAGTACGCTAATATCGATACATAGAAATTATGTACTACCTTTTTGCATAAAGAGTACTGACCTTGTGTTAGTACTCTTTGTCTTTAACTACCCAAGTAGATCATTTATAACATATTTTAGTGGGTGTAGTGGGTCAATAAAGGTAGTATATCGTGAAGTCGTTTAATCTTTTTTTATTTTAACTACGTTGAACTACACTTCGTTTCGGTTAGCTTCGCTGAGCTACACTTCGTTTCGGTTCTAAAAAACGAACTAATTAAGTGGTTTCAGAAGTAATTGTTGCATTCAGTCTATTGTATAGCTATGGTATTTAAAACAGTCGATACACGCTTAGGAAAGATAGCACTTTATGAAAAGAAAGTTCCTTATACTTTACCTCTTATCTTTCTACATGGGGTCTATTTCGATCATCGCCTTTGGAACTATCAGGCCAGTCAGATTGATGATAGAACAATCATCACGATAGACATGCCGCTACACGGTAAGAGTAAGGAGCAAGTACCTTCACAGTGGAACTTAGAAGATTGTGGCCATATGCTGATAGATTTGCTGGAGGCACTTCGCATAGACAGCGCCATAGCTGTAGGGCACTCTTGGGGAAGCATGACGCTTCTAAGAGCAGCACATCAATATCCAGAAAAATTTCAGGCAGTAGGATTTTGTAATATGCCATTTAAGGCAACTACTTCGCAGACAAAACTACAATTCAAGCTACAACATCTTTTACTTCCTTTCAGAAAGTTTTACGTACAGCAGGTAGCAAAAGCTATGTTTAGTAAGCAAACCATTCAAACCAAGCCAGCGGCAATTACTTATCTTCAAGAAAGCATGGGATTGTTGAGCAATCAAGCTATTAGGCAAACTGACCACTACGTGATCGTACAAGCTGAGGATACTAGTGAAAAAATACCTGTGTTGAAAATGCCAGCGTTGGCTTTAAAAGGAAAGGAAGATTATGTACCTGCACCAGAGACACTAAAGACTACCTTAGTAGAAGGAGGACACGTAAGTCCACTAGAGGCACCTGAAGCAACATTAGCGTTCATATACGAGGTAATAGCTTTAGTAAAGTAGTGGCATCCTGTTTTTGTGACGTAGTACCCCTTTACTACAATGATTTAAGAATTTTGTAACCTACGGAGCAGCTTTTGTAACTTCCAGACTAGCTGCTAAAGCACACTTTTTTTAGCTTTACATAATGAAATACTATTTAAACACACACTATTATGTTCAAGCAAACTACTCCACTAAAGTTAATAGGAAGGCTCCTATTACCTATTGTTAGTTTCTCAAGTATTTTTATTCAGGTATGAATTAAGTGTTTGATATCTTGCCAAAATATGAGTGAGAGCAGTAGTATAATCTTCAATCCACTGAAAGTTTACGCTGTTAGTTAAGTAGCTTGTACTATGTTCAATATAAGTTTTAAAGACAATCATTTTATTAACCCTTTATCTCAATACTTTAATCTCAACATCTATGAAAAACTTGTTTCACCTTTTTACTTATGTTTGTTTCATCCTCGTTTTACTGGCTTGTAAGCGAGAAGACGAGGAAGTTACACCAGAATCGGCTACCAATGACCAATGGCAGCTAGATGAGCGATTTTTGTTTGATAGCAAGACACAATATAACACTTATCTAAATGTAGAGGAAAATGCACTCTACTTTATAGGTACGGATCTTTTTTCGCAACTCTCTATAGATGGTAATGAAGAAAAAGTGGAACACGCTAGTTCTTGGTTACCTAATCAACCAAATGTGCGTACGCCTATCTCTGCCGATGTCTTCATGTCTATACTCGACGAAAACGTTCGTTTTGCTTCTACAAAGAATCCAGTTGTACTTGGCGCTGACTTTTCATTCAATATGGAAAGGTTAGACCCACTTTTTGATCGCTTTCAGTTTCAGCATTATCGTACAGGTGAGACAGCCGTCATTAATTCTAAGAATGAGTGTATCGTTCCTTACGTTATCAACGATGAAGAGGGAAGCAATGATTTTAGATTGTTGAAGCTGAACCTTTCCGTTCAAGAAGAATTAGGATTCATGTACGTAGACACACTCTCTACACAAATTATCGAGCTTCCTGAATTGAGTAATGGCGTAATCACCTTACATACCTTGAATGATACTTTTTATGTAGTTACTTCTGATGCAGGAACCTTTAAGCTAGAAGAATCAGGTAATTTGACTCAAGTTACTAATGAACGTCTTTATCGTATTCTTCGGATCGATGAGCAAGTTATTGGTATCAACAACGATAAACTGTTCACTTCTATAGATGGTATTACTTGGACACCCAGGCTATCAGTTGAAAGTCTTTTTCGAAGCTTTACTTTTGTGATGGTGGAAGGCAGCACCGTGGGTCTTGCAGGAGATCAAATTTTTCTATTTACTTTAATGGATGATGTACTATCTTTTAAAGAGTTAGTAAATGAAGGGCTTGAGGGAAATCAAATCACCTCTGTGGCTACACTCAATGGAAAAGTATACGTTACTTCGCTTTCAGGCGTGTTTGTCAAACCTATAGAGGACTTCTTTACTGAGAAAGTGACGGAAGAAGAATAGAACCAGAAACTTGTAAAAGAGGCGCTATTTACAGGCAGTCTCTACTTATCATTCAATCTCAATTCCTATGAAAAACTTGTTTCACCTTTTTACTTATGTTTGTTTAGTCCTTGTTTTACTGGCTTGTAAGCAAGAAGACGAGGAAGTTATGCCAGAAGTGGTTGCCACCGATCAGTGGCAACTGGACGAGCGGTTTTTATTTGATCGTAAAGCGCAGTACAATACTTACTTAGACACAGAGAGGAATGCGCTTTACTTTATGGGAAGTCGGTACTTCTCTAAAATATCAATGGAAGAGGGTGAAGAAGGTATTTCATCCTTCATCCCTGGTTTATTTCATCCACTAGATGCACGTATGCCTATCTCTTCTAATATTTTTACTACAGGTGATGGCGGTAGGGTTCGTTTTATTCCTACAGAAGATCCTATATCAAACTTTACCTTCTCTTTAGACTTAGAGGAATTTATCCCCAATTATGGAAGTTTCAATTTTCCTCATTATTTAACGAGTGAAGCCATATTAATCAACTCCAAGAATGAATGTCTAATACCCTACTATATAAAGGAAGACAATCTACTTATAAACTCTAATCTCCTAAAAGTGGATCTTACTGTTGAAAGACTTGGTGCGCGTGATGTTGCTATTGACACAGTTAAGACGCAAATTATCGAATTACCTTATGAGTTAAGTAATATTTTAATCTCTATGTAACTCTTTGATTATTACTTCTATTTATCTACTGGTAGTATTGGAACCTAGTAGGTAAAAGAATCATGAGAGATTTCTAAAGTGCTTGATGAACGCCTCTATCGTATTTTCAAAGTAGATGGACAAATCTTTGGCTTTGGTTGGCAGGAGATGTATACTTCGAGTGATGGCCTATCTTGGACGAAAATAGCTGATATTGATCCTGTCTTTCAATCAATTAACATGGTAGAAATTGAAGGGAGAACCATAGGGCATAGAACCGATCAAATTTTTCTATTTACTATAGAAGACAACACACTTAGCATTGTAGAACTTACCAACGAAGGGCTAGAAGGAAATCAGATTACCTCTGTAGCTGCCTTCAATGGTAAAGTATACGTTACCACACTCTCAGGGGTTTTTACTAAATCAATAGAAGATTTCTTTACCGAGAAAGCAGTAGACGAAGAGGAAAATGAGGTGTCTCTATCATTACCGTAAATTTACTATTGAAAAACTTTCCAAGCCGTTGTATTTTCTTGAATACAGCGGCTTTTTTTATAGACTTTCACTTCCTTCTTTATACCAATGTGGTATCTTGCGTAGAATTATTGTTAATGATTATTGCTATGACACGCATTCGACAAGCTACCTTACAGGATATGCCTCAATTAGTTCGCCTATTTGACGATTATCGTGTATTTTACCGACAAAAAAGTGATTTAAATACTGCCGAAACTTTCTTACAAGAAAGAATAACCAAAGCAGAATCTGTCATCTTTGTAGCAGAAATAGACAACCAGTTGGTGGGGTTTACACAGCTTTATCCACTCTTCTCTTCTGTAAGAATGAAGCGCCTTTGGTTACTCAATGATTTATTTGTACAGCCAGCCTCGAGAGGAAAAGGAATCAGCAAGCAATTGATCAATCGTGCTAAACAACTAGCAGTAGAAACCCAAGCGGCGGGCCTCACTCTTGAAACAGAGCAGACCAATGACATAGGCAATCAACTCTATCCTACGGTAGGTTTTACACGCAACGCAGACCATAACTTTTACGATTGGACAACTCCTGATTAACTAGACAGATGGAAATTTTCCCTCAGCTTACAACTGAAAGATTGTGCTTGAACGCCCTACAAGTCAAAGATATTCCTGCTATCGTAACCTACGCGGCCGATGTACGCATTACCCAGTATACGCTTAATATTCCCACTCCTTACGCGGAAAAAGACGCAGTCTATTGGCTCAATATGGCGCAAGAAGGCTTCAAGGAAGGAACACACTTTATCTTTGCTATTAGAAAGAAAGCACAACAAGATTTTATGGGCGGTATAGGACTCACCTTAGAAAAGCGTTTTAATCGTGCTGAGATAGGTTACTGGTTAGCAGTACCTTTTTGGAACCAAGGCTATATAACAGAGGCTACAAAAGCATTGATACAGTTTGGCTTTGAGCAGCTTCATTTGAATAAGATTACTTCTTCTCATTTCGAGGAAAATCCTGCCTCAGGAAAGGTACTTCAAAAAAGTGGCTTACAGAAAGAGGGCGTGCTGAAAGAACACGTCTTTAAAGAAGGGCGTTATTATAACCTAGTAGTCTACGGACTTACCCAACAAGACTTTGCCAAGCAGCTTTAAGCACAATACCTATGAAGTACAGCATCGCCCATATCACGGATTTACATCTAGACGAGGCTTTCCCAAAAAAATACGGCGTAGATCCACAGAAAAATTGGCGCCAGGTACTACGAGAACTCTCTAGTAAAGCCATTGATGAAGTAGTACTTGGAGGCGATTTAGGTACATTAGAAGCGCTTCCCGCCCTTTTTGAGGACTTGGTGGCTTACCCTGTTACTATTTCTTTAGGCAACCACGATGTAGCGAATAAGAAAGAGATTGCGCATCTGATGCATTACGATTATACAGAGAAAACCTTCTACGCCGCTCAAGACCGCGTAGCTTTTAAAGTCATTTTGCTAGATACCAGCACAGGGTACTTACCTACTGAGCAGCTTGGCTGGCTTAAAGAGGCGCTCGTAACAGAAAAACCTGTATTGATATTTATGCATTATCCAGTGCTATCGGTAGATACCTACGTAGATCGTAAGCACTCTCTAAAAAACAGGAAAGAAGTACTTTCAATTTTGAAGGAGAGCAAGCAAGATATTCACTTGTTTTCTGGGCATTATCACTGTGAAGCAGTACAACAAGAGGAAAATGTGATACAGTACGTCACGCCTGCAGTAGCACACCAATTCGAGCAGCATACCACTACACTACAAGTAACAAATACTACCTTCGGGTATCGGCTTATCACGCTGGACGACATAAACCTACATACCGAAGTCGTTTACTGTACTTAGTATTGAAACAGGCACGGTATAGCCCTGGCATTACTGAATCAAAAACTAATTACTACACTGTCAGTTACTCTAAGAAATATTGGACGATCTCTAAGAGATAACTTTACGACGATGCTGAAGCCTACCATTGATAAAATTTTTGAAAAACTACTTTCTGAAAAAGCCAAAGAACGTACTGAAAAGATCATGCTTTCCGTTTCTATTATAAGCTTCTTTGTACATCTACTTTTGATCTATTTATATAAATACAACCTCATCAACGTAGGAGCTAACTACGAATTACTTAAGAATCCAATTGCAGCCATTTATACCCCTTTTTCCTTTATTCTTATCTTTGAGGTCTATTTATTGATCTATTACCTTCCCAAGTCTATTACCACTTACATAAGCAAACAGTACGAGATTATCACACTCATCATTATTAGAAGGCTTTTTAAGGACCTGTCCAGTATAGAACTTTCCTCAGATTGGTTTCAGATTAGAGATGATTTACAGTTCACTTACGACATCGTTGCAGCCATACTACTCTTTTATCTCATCTACCTTTTTCACCGAAAAAATAAAAGTAGTAATGAGCCGAAGAAAGAGTATGCAGCACTTCCAATGAATATACAGCGCTTTGTCTACTTCAAGAAAGTGATGGCAATTGTGCTCGTACCTATTCTCTTTGTCTTAGCGGTCTACACCCTAAGTGATTGGGCCATAGAGACGTTTGCTTACCACGAAGAAAACAGCTCTTTCAAGAACATTAATAACATATTTTTTGACGAATTTTTTACAATTCTCATCATTGCTGATGTCATATTGTTATTATTTTCCTTATTCTTGACCAATCAGTTTCATAAAGTCATCAGAAACTCAGGTTTTGTGATCTCCACTATACTCATCCGACTCTCTTTTTCGGTAGTAGATTTAGTGAATACAGCACTCATCATTTGTGCAGTCATTTTTGGGTTGTTGATTTTGCTTATTCACAATCAATATGAGAAAGCAGCTATACCAAGAGAGGGATAGCCTATGAACAAGTAATTCCTGCGTTGATATACTTTTTGACTCCTTTAAGGCGTTTAACAACCAGTATAGTTTCAAACGCCGATTCAGCAAAATATGTATAAGACTTTTATAGTATGGTTATTATGCTTTATTTACTTTTCTAGTAATGCACAAAATAAGCAAATCTGCATCACTATCGATGACTTACCCGTTGTCACCTATGGAAGTAAAAAAGAAGGCATTGCAAAATACATTACCCAAAAACTAGTCGATACCCTACAAAAATACCAAGTACCCGCTATCGGCTATGTCAATGAAAGGCAGCTATACAATAAGGCGCAATTAGATGCAGCAAAAGTGAGCTTACTTGCTTACTGGCTAGAAAGAGGACAGTCGCTAGGGAATCACACCTATGCGCATACCAATTACCATCAATCTACCTTTGAAGCATACAAGGCAGATATTCTAAAAGGCGAAAAAATAACGCGCCCGTTGGCACTGGAATACAACCAAGCGCTCAAGTACTTTAGGCATCCTTATCTCAAGATGGGTCAAACCAAAGAAAGAGCCGATTCTTTACAAGCCTTCCTTGTAGAGAAAGGCTATGTAGAATCACCTGTCACTATTGACAACGAAGACTATCTCTTCGCGAAAGCGTACGCCAAGGCAGCTCGAAAAAAAGACACCCAAAAAATGAAAACCATTGGTGAGGCTTACCTTCAATATACGCAAGAGAAGCTTACTTATTACGAGCGCCTTACCCAACAAATATTTGAGCGAGAGATAGCACAAACCTTACTCATCCACGTCAACTTATTAAATGCTGATTACATGCCGTCACTACTCCAACTATTTAAGAAAAGCGGCTACACTTTTATCTCACAAACAGCAGTACTGAAAGATAAAGCCTACCAAACGCCTGTTACTGCATTCGGTGATTGGGGAATTTCGTGGCTAGAGCGCTGGGCGTTGAGTACAGGGAAAGGAAAAGGACTACTCAAAGAATCTCCTAAGGTTCCCAGCTTCATTCTAGAAGATAAATAATTTATTTTTGAACCTTTTTATCTTTTAGTTGTTATGTATAATAAATGTTGCATATAATACAATATATGAATTTTAAAGATACAATAGGCAGGTACATGGGAATGGCGCACATACTGTTTCAAAAAAATCTTGAAGAGGCACTAAAAGCACGACAAGTACCCATTACTGCCGAACAATTTAAGATGATGAGCAGGCTATGGCAACAAGAAGGCATCTCTCAAAGAGAACTCGCCAAAGGAGTAGGAAGAAATCGGGCTGCTGCAGGAAGAATGATTGATACCTTAGAAAAAAAAGGATTACTGCAACGACACGATCATCCTAATGACCGACGCTTAAAGCTTATTTTCCTAACAAAGCTAGGAAAGCAGATACAAAAAAAAGCAGAAGAAAGTGCCAAAGAGGTATTGGAAAAATCTACCCAATCGCTTAGCGAAGAAGAAAAATCTACCCTCAAGAAACTTTTAAAAGAGGTGATCGAAAATTTGAGTTAATTTATTTTTAAATAAAATGTTGCATATAATACAATATAAATATATACAAAATGAAACCATTAGCAGATAAAAGAATAGTGCTAGCCGGTGGCACAGGGGCAGTAGGAGAGGGAATCGCCAAAGCCCTTATCAGTGACGGCGCTACGATTATTGTTCCTTTCCGTACAGAAGCCAAAAAGGAACAGCTACAAGACTACCTTACAGAAAGTCCACGTGAACAACTGGTATTGTACAAGGCAAACGTAGGAGACCCCAAAGGTGTAAAAGCCTTTAAAACACAAGTAATCAATGAATTTGGTAAGATAGACATGACCATTGCTAGTTTAGGTGGTTGGGTACAAGGGCACGATCTAGTAGACACACCCATCGATCTTTGGCAGGAGATTCTCCAAAATAACCTTACTTCCCACTTTTTATTTGCAAGTGCCTTTGTCCCTGTCTTGAAAGCCCAAAACGAAGGACTGTACGTCAACATCAATGGCGGGGCACAAGACTTCGTAGCACCCAAGGCAGGCAGCATGACGATCATCTCGTCTGCGCAAGAGGCGATGACACGCGTACTCCACGAAGAAGCCAAAAAAGCCTCCTACCGGATAAGGTCAGTGGCGGCCTTTACGCCTGTGAAAACCCGTGCACGTGGCGAGCAAGTGCAACCCAATTGGGTAAGCGCAGAAGACATAGGACACTACATTACGAAACTATATTTAAAACAGACCAAAGACGACCCCATTACGCATAAGCTTAGGGGAAATTTATAATCACTTTTAATCAGTACTCAATTACATAATCTAAATTTTAATCACAATGGTAACCACAGAAGAAAAAGTACACTTAACGGAGTTAATTGCGGGCTACAGTTTAGCCTCCGACAACAAAGATGTAGAAGCACACGTAGCTTACTATGCAGAAGAAGGATTTATAGAAGGCGGCATGAGTACAGGGCCAAAAAATGGCTCAATGGCCAAAGACCTTGAAAAGATTTTTGAAATGGAAGGAACGCTCAAGCGCCATTTCGCGATGAATCACCTCTTCAAGAAAGTAGGCGAAGACATCCAAGTAGACTACCTATTATTGGTAGTAGAAGGGGAGCAAATGCCTGGGGTAGTAGCTACTGCTATGATACAGGATATATTTACGCGAGAAAACGACGCTTGGAAAATCAAACGACATAGTATCAACATCGATCCTGCTATGTTTAATGCGATGGAGCAAAGTGAATAAAACTTTGTATAACCTTTAAAGTTATTTTGTAGTCAGCATCTGCCAAATAGATGCTGACTTTTCCACATAATTGATATCTTATGAAAAAAGTACAATACCAACAATACGGTGGTGCAGAAGTAATTCAGATGAACGAAGTAGACAAACCAGTTCCTGCTGCCACCGAGGTACTTATAAAAGTAAAAGCTGCAGGCATCAACGAACTAGATTGGAAGATCCGAAATGGTGATTTGAAAATAACTGATGGCAAAGGCTTTCCCAAGGCCATGGGATGTGAGCTGGCAGGTATCGTAGAGGCAGTAGGCGATCAAGTACAAGATTTCAAAGCTGATGATGAAGTGCTAGGTTGGTTACCCTTCGATCAGCTAGGTGCTTATGCTGATTTTGCTTTAGTAACACAAGAAAGACTTATAAAAAAACCTACTACCTTGCATTTCAAACAAGCGGCGGCTTTACCTATGGTAGGAGCTACAGCACGCCAAGCCATTGCCTTGTTACCTACATCTATTGATAGAAAGCGTGTACTCATTAATGGCGCAAGTGGTGGGGTAGGGCACATAGCGGTACAACTGGCCAAAGGAAAAGGAGCACATGTCACAGGAGTAGTAGGGACGCACAGCATCCCTTTTGCCGAGAAAATAGGTGTAGATGAAATCATAGACTACCATAAAACAGATATTACAAAATCCGAAAGGAAGTTCGACCTGATTCTGGATACCTCTAAAAAACTCCCTTTCAATAAAGCGCTTTCTTTACTCTCCGATGAAGGTATTTACGTAGATTTACAACCCAGTATCAATGCATTTATGGGAAGTTTTTTTCATAATGCTTTTAGCACACGTAAGCGAAAAGTATTAGGTGTAGCGGTAAAAAAAGAAGACTTAGAAGCGTTGGCAGAAGCCGTAGAGAAAGATCATCTCATCGTAGAAGTAGGAAAAACTTATCCACTAACCGACATCAAAGCTGTACTACCACAAATAGAAAGTGGAAAAGAGCGCTTTACAGGAAAAGCTGTATTTACGTTGTAGATAGTCAATAAATTAACATGAAGCCAATCGCTTACTTTTTACTTATTCAGCCAAAAAAGAGTACATTCCCTATAGCGCTTTTTCTTCTTACCTGCTTGCTCTTTGCCAAAGAAGCTCGCTGCTCAAATGATTCACTCGATGTGATCAAGTATACAGTATGGCTTCAGCCAGATATAAACGATGGCTCAATAGAAGGGTCTTCCATGATCGACTTTCACCTCGACCCTCAAGTGACAGAAGTTATTTTCGATTGTGGAGCACTTACAATTAAAAAAGTGACAGGTAAGATAAAAGGCTATGAGCAGAAGGGGCAAAAGCTTTTCATTTATTTACCTGAGCGCGCTACTGTTCAAAATCAGGTCAGTATTTTTTATGAAGGAAGCCCAAAAAAAGGTTTACTCTTTGATGCCGCAGCACAGCAAATGTATACAGTATTTCACACAAGTGAATGGATGGTTTGCCGAGATGAGGTAGCAGACAAGGCATTGATAGACTTAGGAATTGTGATTCCCGACAGTCTGCAAGCAGTTGCCAGCGGCGAGCTTTTTATGAAAGCACCCTACAAAGAAGGCTTAGATAGCTACTTGTGGGTGCAGTCTTACGCTACTTCTCCTTATACCTATGGCTTCGCGATAGGTAATTTTCAGACACTCAGCCGAAGCTACAAGACTACTCAGTTGAATTACTTATCTCCGCAATACGGGTTAGATTTAGATCTGATCTTCTGGGAAACGCCTAAAATAATGGCATTTCTAGAAGAGATTTCTGGTGTAGCGTATTATCAAAGTACCTACACGCAGGTCTTAATGGGCGCGCATTACCAAGAAATGGCAGGAATGGTTGTGTTAAAAGGCAGCTACGGAAAGCATATCATAGACAATGAAACTGAAATTAACTTAATTACCCACGAACTAGCACACCAATGGTGGGGCAATCGTATTACTTGTCAATCGTGGAACCACTTTTGGTTGAACGAAGCCTTTGCTACCTTTCTATCTGCTGCTTACAACGAACAAGCCTTTGGAAAAGAAAAATACTTGGAAGATATAGAAGTATACCGTCAGATTTATCTAAAAGTACGAGACAAAGGAAAAGACAAACCACTGGTCTTTGAAAGTTGGCACAATCCCACCCGAGACGATCGAGACATTGTATACTTCAAGGGGGCTTACGTATTACATTTACTCAGAGAAACACTCGGTGAAGCGCATTTTTGGGAAGGACTGAAAGCCTATAGTCAAAAATATTTTGATAAGTTTGTAGTTACCAAAAATTTTCAAGAAGAAATGGAGCGTGTCTCTGGCAAAGATTTACAATCCTTTTTTGATCGTTGGGTATATTGATGCTAAGACTTATTCGTTAGTTACATAGAGGCTTTCAACCCGTGCCTTTAAGGCCTCGTTCATCGCTTCAAAATTGTGCAAGGTTTGCTCCCTTATACTTCTCATAAGAGGCTTGACCAAGAGTCCTGTAAACTTTTCTCCGTGTATGAGTTTGGTTTGAGTAGCATCGATAGGTACAAGCTGAAAATAGTGCTCTCCATCAAACAACCCCTTGATAAAAAGCTTTCCTCGCCAGCGAAATAACTGATTTGGAATAGCATCTAGTACAATAGGGCTAAAAACTTGCTGCTTTTGCGGTGTAAACTGAAGCGTATTTTTTAAGTAAGTATCTTTTTGTGCTTTTCCCTCAATTTTAATAATAAAAGGATTCCATTCTTGGTAAGCTTCAAGGTCAGTGAGTACTTTCCATACCTGATCAACAGGCGCTTGTATAAGGATTTGTGTTTCTAACTGTATCATGGTTATAAAGGTGATCTTTGAATCTTTATACAAATTTACACGTAAACTAGCCTAGACACTTTGCTTCATCTGCCAATCAATTGACACTTACTGCCAAGTATATAATTACTTACTTATGGGGTTTAACGGACGATTTCTACTTAACTTAATACATTATGCGACTACCAGAGGACTTCAACTAGAAAGCTTGGTAGCCCTTACAACGCTATCTCATGATCACTTAAACGAAGAAGATACACGTATTACTACAGAGGTATACGATCGGGTATTGCAAGAAATCATCGTTCAAACCCAAGATGAGCTATTTGGCTTAAGAGCTGGTGAGTACCTGAATCTTTCGGCCGCAGGTTTAGTAGGGCAAATCACCCAGACCAGTGCTACCGTGCAAGAAGCCCTACAATACTGTTGCGAATTTGCCAATCTCGGTTGTAGTATGCTTCCTATGGCACTTACTGAGGAGGCGGATAACTTTAAGCTTACCATTACCCCTCATCCACTATGGTTGCAACACTCTCCCGATATTGTAAGACATACCGTAGATGGAGTAATTGCCTTTACCATTAGACAATTTAGCGCCCTAACACGCCAACAGCATACACCACTTTGTATTGATTATGGCTTTCAAGCCTCTCAAGAGGTACATTTCTACGAGAAAGCTTTTCAAGCACCTGTATATTTTAATAAGCCCATCACTGCTATCTTCTTAGATAAAAAACAGGTGACAGCGCCTATCATCACCAGCAACTATGATTTGCTACGTACCTTAGTAAGCTTTGCCAACACTAAATCAAAGCAAATGGCTACCGAAGAAGGCTTTCATAATGCCGTGAGGCGTACACTCATCCATATGATGCCCACGGCTTTGCCTAGCCTAGCGCAGGTGGCGGCGAGCTTTAATGTAAGCACGCGTACTTTCCAACGAAAGCTTAAAGAAGAAGGCTATACTTTTCAGTCGTTGGTAGATGCTCTCCGACAAGAGTTTGCGAAGAGTTACTTACAAGATACCACCTTACAGATGGCCGATATCGCTTACTTATTAGGCTATGCAGAAGCAAGCGTTTTTGCGCGTGCTTTCAAAAGATGGACCAATCAAACCCCACAAGAATACCGATTTGGCGTTTTAAATATTTGATAATCAGATATTTAAAACTTTGGCAGGGTTTATGAAAAACTACAAGCGTCACCAACTATTATAACTATGAGAAAATTATTGCTATTAGTAGTCAGTATGTTTGTGTTCTCTGCCAGCCAAGCGCAACTCAGCGTAGGAGCTAAGTTAGGAATCAATGTCAATCAGCTTATTCCTTCCCAAGACGACTTAGAAAACGACGGTTTTCAATACGGTGTCGTAGCAGGTGGTTTTGCACGCATTACAATTAGCAAATTTTATCTACAACCAGAAATCCTTTTTAGCCAGAAAGGCGCTAACCTACAAGCAGAAGGAAACCTCAGCAGCTTAGGAGAAATTGAAAGAAACATTAACAGCTTAGATGTGCCTATTTTAATTGGTTACAAGTTTGGACAAGGAATTTTTAGAGCTAACTTAGGTCCTGTATTAGGCTTTCCCATCAGTGCTAGCGAAGAGGGTGTACAAGGAAGTCGTTACGAAGAGTCTGTCTCTGGGGCAAACATAGGCTACCAAATTGGTGTAGGGCTAGATATTTCTAAACTTACCATCGACTTACGGTATGAAGGAGGACTAAGCGGTGTAGGGAGAGATAACTACCGCATTGGTGGAACAGAGTTTAAGACCGACGATCGCGTTAGTACGTTTCAGTTGACAGTAGGATACAAGTTTATTGGCAACTAACGAAAAAGTATATTGATAAGCATTCACCTAAATAGAGAGGTCAATAGCCTCTCTATTTTTTTATATTCGTTCTAATCTGCTCGATAATGTAATCGAGCTGCGCTTCCGTTAGGCTAGAACTAGAGGGTAAGCAAAGACCTCTCTCAAATAAGTCTTCTGCTACTTGCTCACCAAAATAGGGATACGCATTGTACAAAGGCTGTAAGTGCATCGGCTTCCAAAGCCTTCTGGCCTCGATTCCTGCTTCCCAAAGCGATTGTATTAATTGCTCAGGTTTACACTTGATATCTTTTGAGAGTAAAATACAACTGAGCCAGCGATTAGAAAAGTAACCAGTAGGCTCTTCCCAAAAGTGAATACCAGCGATCTCTTTAAGGTGCTTTTGGTAATACTGAAAAATACTCCTCCTCTTGGTTACCCGATCTTCTAGTACTTCCATTTGCCCACAAGCAATGGCCGCCAATACATTGCTCATGCTGTAGTTGTAGCCAATTGTTGTGTGTTGGTAATAGGGTACAGGCTCACGGGCTTGTGTCGCCCAAAACTTCACTTTTTGCGCTATTGCTTCCTCTTTGGTAAGAAGTATTCCTCCGCCAGAGGCAGTAATAATCTTATTGCCGTTGAGAGAAATAACGCCCACATCGCCCAAGCCGCCCAGCTTTTGTTGTTGCCAGCTACTGCCTAAAGCTTCAGCCGCATCTTCTAAAATAGGAATATCATAATGTTCGGCGATGGCTTGAATGCGCTCCATCTGCGCTGGCTGGCCATACAGGTACACGACTACAATGGCTTTTGGTTTTTTACCTTTCTTTATAGAGGTTTTAATGGCCTCTTCTAAATAGACTGGGTCCAAATTCCAAGTAAGAGGTTCACTATCTACAAAAATAGGCGTTGCCTGTTGGTAGACGATAGGATTAGCGGAGGCTACAAAAGTAAAGGTAGGAGAGATGACTGTATCACCTGCGCCTATGCCTAGCCCTTTCAGCCCTAGGTGAATGGCAGAAGTACCACTGTTAAGCGCTACTGCATAAGGTACAGAAAGTTTTTCTTGAAAGCGTTGCTCCAACAAGTCGATACAGTGCCCCGCCGAAGTAATCCAGTTGCTCTCAAAAACCTGTTGTAAGTAAGGTTGCTCTTCACCCGTAAGGTGAGGGGCTGATAGATAAATCATAGGCGATGGTATTCAAAACGATCGTTGTAATGCTAAAATAATTCTATCTTTGTAATTGAAGTTATCTAATACTTATCGTTAAGCTGCAAATATCTGCTGCTGAAACCTAATTTTATAAACTCTCTTGGCCATAGCAACGCTATGGATGAGAAAAGTAACGAAATATGGATGCATTTGAGTCATCTTTTGAGAACTGAAATGAAGTGTAGCTCAACGTAGTTAACCGAAACGAAGTGTATCTCAGCGAAGCTAAAATAGAAAAAGTTTAAACGACTTCGTTATTAAACCGAAACATTAGATGACTTCACTAGCTAAAAAAAATCTCATGAAAGACAGCAAAGAAATCAATGGCTTCTTGCACGATAGATACGAACGTACAACCTACGAAGTACCTGAGATGCTACAGAGAAGTAAAGCTTTTTATGAATGGCTTGATACACGCCGTACCGTACGAGATTTTTCGGATAAGCCTATTCCCAAAGCAGTTATAGAACAGCTCCTGTTGGCGGCTTCTACCGCACCTTCTGGGGCTCACAAGCAACCATGGACATTTTGTGTAGTAGCCAACCCTGACCTTAAAAAGCAAATACGCATAGAAGCCGAAAAAGAAGAGTATGAAAGCTACCACGGGCGAATGGGAGAGGAGTGGCTGCAGGATTTAGCGCCCATTGGTACAGATTGGCAAAAACCCTTCTTAGAGATTGCCCCTTACCTGATTGTGATTTTTAAGCGAATTTATGAGCTAGACGAGGAGCAAAATAAGCAAAATAACTACTATGTGAATGAATCGGTAGGGCTGGCGGCTGGTTTGCTACTGGCGGCTATCCATGAGGCAGGCTTGGTAGCACTTACCCACACCCCAAGCCCTATGAACTTTCTTAGTAAAATACTAGCACGTCCTGCCAATGAGCGCCCTTTTTTACTGATTCCAGTAGGTTATCCAGCAGAAGAAGTATATGTCCCCCAACTAACACGAAAAAAACTACCCGATATAAGCGTTTTTTATGAGTAATCGCTATTTTTGTAAGAACGGACTATTTAAATGTAATTAAAATTATGGCTTTAGAACTCAGAGGGAAATTGATAAAGGTTTTGCAAGAGCAAAAGGGCGTTGGTAAAAATGGAGAGTGGAAAAAACAAGACTTCGTCATCGAAACCATCGACGCGTATCCTAAAAAAGTATGCTTTACGGTATGGAATGATAAACTTAGTTTGTTGGAGTCAATACAGCCAGACGACGAACTCAGGATTATGTTTAGCGTAGCTTCTAGAGAGTACAACGAGAAATGGTATACTGATGTAACCGCCTATGCCGTTGAAAAGGTAGCAGGTACACATGCAGATGAGACGGCCAGTGCTCCTAATAACATAGACGCCGCCAATGATGCCATTGCTACCATCTCTAGCGAGGAGGATGGCGACGATGACTTACCTTTCTAGGAATGCCGTCAGATAATTCAAGAACCACTTTATTGGGCCATTACACTGTTTTGAAGTATTTGGTTTGGTTGCTGACCTTGAGTTGGGCAATCCCCGTAAACGCCCAAACGGCTAATAACCAAGCCATGCAGTCAATTTTTGACGAAACTCAGCAAATAGCGCAAGAGTTGCTTAAAGAGGGCTATCAGGTAAGTACAGTATACATAGACCAGATAGATTCTCTGGTCGCTTTTTATCCTACGTTGCCTCAAGCCAAAGATGTAGGTGTATTCGCGATCGGTAATGAGCAACTTACTTCTTTTCAATTGGCCGTAAGGCAACAACAAGCAGGGAGATGGCAAAGCCTGTTTGAAAAGCAATTAGAAAACGAAGAACAAAACTTTATCCTAATGTCCATCCCTTGGCAAGAGAACAAACGTTATCGTTTGGATATTCGAAGGTTAGCTGAGGCCGAGTCACAAAAAGCCTATTTTGGCTTGGTACTCTTTTACGATTAGCTTTTTAGCCGTTCGTGGAACAATTTACCCAGCAAAATTGTAATTCATTCATAAAATACCCATGTTTTATGCAATTCAGAGCATACTTATTAATCAGCATCATTGGCATTAGTCTACTTAGTGCTTGTGGCTCCTTCAAAAAAGGCTACGATCTCTATAAGAAAGGCTATTACGACGAAGCCATCCCTTACTTCAAAAAAGCTACTACTGGTAAGAAGAGCAATCTCGCCAACTTTTACATAGGGCAATCTTACCGGAAGTCGAACCGACTTAGAGAAGCAGAACCCTACTACGCCAAAGTATACAACAAGCGTCTTCCGAAAACACACCAAGAAGACCACGAAGATGACGCGAAGTTTTACTACGCGATGGTGCTAAAATCACTAGGTAAGTACAAAGAAGCACGTGAGCAATTTAGCAACTACTTGCAACTGGGTAGAAATGTCAACTACGTTCAGCGTGCTAAACAAGAACTTGAAAATTTGGATAAGGTGGGTGAAATTCTAAACAGAAAGACCTACTACAACATCCAAAACTGTGATGGGATCAATACGGCAGCGGCCGAGTTTGCACCTGTTCCTTATGGGGATAAAATTCTTTTTAGCTCTTCACGTAAGGAAGGAGTCTATAAAAACTCGGGTCTAAACTATATGGGACTATACGCCTACTCTTTTGATGACCCCAACGACTGTGCAGGAAACGCACAATTATTTCACGAAGATATTTACCTAGAAGAAGTACACGAGGCAACCGCCGCTTTCTCTAGAGATGGCAGAACGATGATTTTTGCCCGTTCTAACGAAAAAAACTCTCAAAAGAAAGGGAAAAGCAAAGGTGTAAAACTTTACATCACTGAGCGAGTAAACGGAGAGTGGACGACTCCTAGGCTCCTCGATGGGGTAAGTAGCAATGACGAAGAAGCCTACTATGGTAAACCAAGCAGGAATTCTGAGCCAAAAGCTTTTGTATGGGATTCTTCCCCAACTTTCTCCCCTGATGGACAAACTTTGTACTTCTCCTCAGACAGAGAGTATGACGATTACAAGAGCCGTTCGCAGGGTAGGATCGATCTGTTTAGTGCAGTAAAGCGCAGAGACGGTACCTGGGGAAATGTACGCAATCTAGGGCCCTCCATTAACACCGCTGGTGACGATATGTTTCCCTTTGTTTCTAATGATGGTAGACTTTATTTTTCCTCAGATGGTCATCCTGGGTTGGGCGGCTTAGACCTTTATCGAGCCATCAGAAGAAGTGGAAAAGTTGATGTGAAAAATCTAGGTACACCTGTCAACTCCAAGTTTGACGACCTCTCTTTGGTATTTACGTCTGACTCAACAGGCTATTTCTCCTCTAATCGTGAAAGCGGTAAAGGTGATGATGATATTTATACCTTCATTGATGTAACCCCCAAAACCAAAACGGCTACCTACTTCCTCACCTTTAAGACCATAGGCATAGAGCTAGACGGCTCTGAGCAGCCCTTACCCAAAACACGTGTACGTATTCTCGACGCCAACGAGCAAGTGGTGAAAGAGTTTTTCTCTAATGAGCAGGGTTTGACAGATACCGTTAAGATAGACGACAACGCCACCTTCATTGTACTAGGCGATCATCTCGGCGACCAGTCTCAGTACCTTACCGCCCGTGATAACTTTACAATGGCAGGGAAAAAAGTACCTTACGAAGAACTTCCTGAACCAGAGAATGATATTGTCATTTTAGAAGAGCTGAAGCTAGAGAAGTTTGAAATAGAGAAGACGAAGTTTGAGGTATTCATCCTCTTCGATTATGACCAGTGGGATATTCGTCCTGATGCCAGCTTGGTATTAGATGACATTGTTACTTTCCTAAAAGATAACCCAGAGGTAAAAGTAGAGCTCGGTGCACACACTGACTCTCGAGGAACTAACTTCGATAACGAGATACTGGCTCAAAACAGGGCACAGTCTTCTGTAGACTATATTGTTTCTAAAGGAATCGAGCAAAGCAGAATTCGCCCGCAAGGGTACGGAGAAGAAGTACCTAAAATCATTGATGACGAGCTAGCCCTTAAGTATGATCTAGAAGAAGGAGCAAAGCTTACCGAAAGGTTCATTAATGGCTTTAGAGACGAGAATAAGCGAGAAGAACTGCACCAGTTGAACCGCCGTACAGAAATTAGGATCATCGGGGTGGTTCGATAAGAAATTAAAGTATGTTTTGTAACTAAAGACTTCTCCTGTAGGGGAAGTCTTTCTTTTGTATTAATTTCGTACAGTACCAAATAAGAACAGGTAAAACGGATGAGTAAGTATACAGATAGGGGCGTATCTGCCACCAAAGAAGAAGTCCACCAAGCCATTGCCCATATAGACAAAGGGCTCTACCCAAAGGCTTTCTGTAAAGTCATTCCTGACCTGATCGGTGGCGACGAAGCTTACTGTAACATTATGCATGCGGATGGGGCAGGTACGAAGTCTTCGCTTGCTTATTTATACTGGAAAGAAACAGGAGATCTCTCCGTATGGAAAGGAATTGCCCAAGATGCCATCGTTATGAACCTAGACGATCTTCTTTGTGTAGGCGTTACGGACAATATGCTGCTCTCTTCTACCATCGGTAGAAACAAGCAACTTGTTCCAGGCGAAGTGATTGCAGCCATCATTGAGGGTACGGAAGCCTTCGTAGAAAACATGCGGCAATATGGGGTGAATTTGTATACCACAGGAGGTGAAACTGCCGATGTGGGTGACCTAGTACGTACCATCATCGTAGACAGTACCGTAACGGCTCGTACCCAGAGGAAAAATATTATCTCCAACGCTTCCATTCAAGCGGGAGATGTCATTGTAGGATTAAGTGCCTATGGAAAAGCTACCTACGAAACAGCCTACAACGGTGGCATGGGAAGCAATGGACTTACTTCCGCCCGCCACGATGTATTTGCGCATTACTTGGCTGAAAAATATCCAGAAAGCTACGATCCTCATATTGCTAAAGCGCTGGTGTATGCTGGAAGTAAAAAACTAACCGACACCATCACCATCGAGGGAGAAGAAATCACATTGGGGAAGCTTGTACTTTCTCCTACACGCACCTACGCCCCAGTGATGCTGAAAATACTGGAAAAATACCGCACACAGATACACGGAATGGTACATTGCAGTGGGGGAGGGCAGACGAAAGTGCTCCACTTTGTAGAAGGGCTTCACATTATCAAAGACAACCTCTTCTCTTTACCACCGCTTTTCCAACTGATTCAAGAAGAAAGTAAAACCGATTGGCAGGAGATGTACCAAGTCTTTAATATGGGACATCGTATGGAAATTTACTTGCCAGAAGCCTGCGCTCAGGAAGTAATAGAGATTGCGCGTAGCTTTCAGGTAGAGGCGCAAGTCATTGGGCGCGTAGAAAGCAGTGCGCAAACCCAGCTTACCATCCAAAGTGCATTTGGGGAGTTTACCTATTGATCGTGCTGGTAGGTAGGTGCTTCTGTTATCCTAATAGGATATTTTTCATTTACTTGATAGTAGCGCTCTTTGACGTCTACAGGAGCCGTATGGACTTTAAAAGACAAGTATTCTTCTACCGACCATCCTAGCGCTTCTGCCCTTAGGCTATGATAAGCAGCTTTTATTTGATCGAGCGCATAGATGTAATCTTTGTAATGCGTACCGCGTGCTACTTCAATAGCGATGGTAGCTTCTTGAGGAGAACTAGAGAGTTGCTTATCTGCGTCTTCATTACTGATAAAAGTTTTCACCCTTTGTTGGATAACTGCGCGAGGTACCAGTTCCTTTTCCATCAAAATTTCGCCATTTTCATTAATCGCTATCACTAGCAAATTACGATCAAGGATTTTTTCTTTAACAGGTTCATCATCAGGTGGTAAGATCATAACCAGCCCCTTATCGCTTGGAAAAGTAGCAGCGACTAAGAAGAAAATCAACAGTAAGAAAGCAATGTCTGCTACAGCGCTTGTATTCACTTCGCTGTTGTGTTTGGAAGGTGTACGTTTCATAGTGCGTTTTTTCTTGAGCTAACTACAAAATTTGCGCCGATTGGTGTATGAGTAAAATATTAATCTTATTAAGAGGATAATTTAAAAATTAAATTCTGTATAGTTAACTTTATGCAAAATTTTCATTGATTACATCTCGGTTTGCCTTGTTTTTTCGGATATATGATCTGAAAGAGTAGGGTAGAAGCCTCGTTTGATCACTATTACCTTCATTTACAGTTCTTTTCCACCTCGGCAGCGGCATCCTCATCACCGAGTTCAGCAGCTTTCTGCCAATCAGCGCAGGCTTTGTTTAGTTGACCAAGAGATTCGTACAGCAGCTCGGTCGCAACTGCGTTGCGATCGCTTCTTCACAATAGCATTTTCAATGCGGTAAATGTATCCTCTCACAAAGTTTACATTACAAATGCGATAGAAAATGCGGGCACAATGCAATTGTGCCCAAGTGGGAGTTTATGCCCGCTCAATATTAAAAAGTTCATAGGAGCTTTCATTAAGATAGTCAATAGATTGAAGGTTGAAAAATAGTGAAATATCGTCTCCTTTTTTTAATTTAAGTTGATGCACTTTTTTAGGAAACCAATTTTCTTTTAAAAAGCCTTTGTCAGTATATAGTGTTACCTCTCCTTTGTTGCGAGTAATATCAGTGATTGTTACATCAACCATTCTTTTTACAATAGGTATTGACTGCTTACTCACCCATTTTTGGTGCTCCCACCAACCTCTTAGGTAAAGCAAGCCAAGAGCTGAGCATATAACTAATGTAGGCAAGCCAACATAGATGAACATACGTACATCCTCCAAGACCATAGCGCAAGAAAGGCATACACCTAGCAAAATAAACATAGCTCCACTAATATAGCTGACCCTAGTTACTGCGTTTCTGTTTCGGCGAATCAGGCTTAAGTCCTGAGGAGTCATAGTAAACTCGTTGTGTGCCAGCGGTATTTCGTGGATAGCTAGCGGGTGGTTGGATCGTTCACTCTTTTCGTTATGTACTTTTTTCTTCCTTGCTTATTAAGATAATACCAGATACCATCGCTCTTGCCCTGATAAACCTGAACCTGCCCTTTTCTAGGTAACTCAACTGTATAAGCTTTGCGGTTACTCACTTAATACTTTAATTAAAATTTTATCAGAAATACAATTTATAACTTTACTCTTTTTTCACCTTTCTTGATATAAATATTTCTCTTCCTTACAAAGCTCGGTCGCAACTTTATTGCGATCGCTTCTTCATACTAGCATTTTCAATGCGGGAAATGTATTATCTTACAAAGTTTGCATACAAATGCTATAGAAAATGCGGGCACAATGCAATTATGCCCGAGCGGAGTTCGCCCTCATTTACAGTTTTTTTCTACTTCTGCGGCTGCATCTTCATCGCCCAGTTCTGCTGCTTTCTGCCAGTCAGCGCAGGCTTTCTGCATTCTACCAAGCTTTTTATATACTATCGCACGATTATAATAAGCCACTCTGTCGTTTGGATTTCCTTCCAAGGCTTGATTGAAATCCTCTAAAGCCGCTGTGTAGTTACCCATAGCGGCGTGTCCTCCCCCCCTATTAACATAAGCTACACTATAATTTGGATTTCTTTGGAGTACTAGGTTGTAATCCTTGATAGCTACTTCATAATTACCTAGATCATCTTGTGATAAGGCTCTCAAATAAAAGGCTTTTGTATAGTTGGAGTCTATCACTATTACCCTATTACAGTAACTGATAGCTTTCGAATAATAACCTTGTTTACGTGCTTCTTGAGCCTGCTCATAAAGCTTTCCTGGACTCGGCTCATTAAGGTCTCTATGAGTTGTACTATCCTCTAAAATATTTGTATCAGAGGTATTTTGCTGTTGTGAACAAGCTACAAAGGCCTGTAATTGTAATAGGCATAAAAGCCCAATCAATACTCTCATAAATTATAGATTTACATCTTTTACTGCTAATTGCACCTGCTCTCTTCTTGTAGAAGGGATATATCGTTTCTCATTACCTAAAAGAGATTTGTAGTATAAACCGCCCCGTGAGCCTACCATTACACTTTTGTCACCATAGCGTAGTTGTGCTTCTTGAAGTTGGAGTTTGCCTTTATTTACAGTTTTTTTCTACTTCGGCAGCGGCATCCTCATCGCCGAGTTCTGCGGCTTTCTTCCAGTCAGTGCAAGCTTTATCCATTTCACCAAGCTTCTCGTACACTACAGCACGATTGTAATAGGCTAGTCTACTATTCGGATTCCTCTTAATAGCTTGATTATAATCTTCAATAGCAGCAGGGTAATTCCCTATATTAAGATACCCGCCACCCCTATTTACATAGGCACTGACATCCTCTGGATTACGTATCAATACCTCATTGTAATTCTCTATAGACGCTCCATAGTTTCTAAGTTCTCGATGACATTTACCTCGTAAAAAATAAGCCGCTGTATAATTGACATCTAATTCAATAATGGTAGTACAGAGTGCCACAGCTTCCGAATAGTAACCTTCGGTATAGGCTCTATAAGCCTTGTCATACAACCGCCCTGGACTCGGCTTATCAATATCTATCGATACGGTACTATCTATTGTATTATCAGTATCAGAGGTGTTCTTTTGCTGTGAACAAGCATTGAGTATATTAAAAAAGAGTAAGAACACAATTAATCTTTTCATGGATCTATAGATTTATATCTTCTGTGTATAATTGCACATATTTTCTTCTAGTAGAAGGAATATATCGTTTCTCATTACTTAAAAGAGGCGTATAGTATAAACCGCCTCGAACACCTACCATTACTTTTTTATCATTATACACTAGTTGCGCTTCTTGAAGTTGGAGTTTGCCTTTATCAATATCTTTGGTAATGTACTTCTTCCTGCCACTGTTTTGTAGGTAGTAAAAATTTCCTCTATCACTCTTGTGTACTTTCCTGTAGCCTGTTTTCAATTTAACCACAAGAACACGCTCACCATTCATTAACTCTTTTTCACTAAAGAGCTTGACTTGACTTTCAGAAATATTTGGCGTTCTCTGGCTTACTCTCTGGTAATAGAGAATGCCATCGCTCCGTCTTCATTTACAGTTTTTTTCTACTTCGATAGCGGCTTTTTGATGCCCTAAATCCGCTGCTTTTTGCCAATCGGCACAGGCTTTTTCCATCTGATTAAGAAGCTCATAAATGATTCCACGATTGTAGTAAGCTACTCTATCACTTGGATTTCCCTTAATTGCTCTACTAAGATCTTCTAATGCAGCGGGGTAGTTTCCTATATCATAATACACCCCCCCCCTACTCACATATACATCGTTGTACGAAGGATTATACTCAAGAACAATACTGAAACTTTCTATGGCTTTCATATGATGACCTAAATTTGACTCAGCTTTTCCTCTCAGATAAAAAGTCTCAATGTAGCTAGAATCTAAGGCAATGATTTGATTACATAGCTCAACTGCCTTGGTATAATAGCCCTCTTGATAAGCATTTTCCGCCTTTAAGAAAAGCTTTCCAGGACTTGGTTTATTATACATTGGAGACAATGTACTATCTACCGTATTGTTTATCTGAGGAGAACTCTTTTCCTGTGAACAAGCCTGTAAAGTATACGATAAAAATAATAACAGGGTAACTACTCTCATGCTATTTAGGGGTTTGTATCTTTTATCTCTAATTGAATATATTGTCTTCTTGTCGAAGGGATATAGCGTTTTTCATTACCTAAAAGAGGCGTATAGTATAAACCACCTCGAGCACCTACCATTACTTTTTTATCATTATACACTAGTTGCGCTTCTTGAAGTTGGAGTTTGCCCTCATTTACAGTTTTTTTCTACCTCGGCAGCAGCAGCATCGTCACCCAGTTTTGCTGCTTTCCTCCAGTCGGCACAGGCTTTTTGCATTTCGTTGCGAAGCTCATAGATTAGCGCACGATTGTAATAGGGTCTTCTATCATTGGGATTTCTGTTAATAACATGATTGAAATCTTTAAGTGCAGCTTGATATTCACCCAATACTTGATACCCTCCCCCCCTACTTACATAAGCATCATTATAGTCAGGGTTTCGGTATATCACAATATTAAAATCTTTTATAGAGCTTCTGTAGTTTCCCAATCTATACTTTGTCTTACCTCTTAAGTAAAACGCTTCTGTATAATTAGAATCTAAAGTGATGATTTGGTTACATAGTTCGATAGTCTCCTTATAGTAACCCTCTTGATAAGCATTTTCCGCCTTCACGAAAAGCTTTCCGGGACTTGGTTTCTTAAACATTATAGACGATGTGCTGTCTGATGTATTATTTATCTGTGAAGAATTTTTTTGTTGTGAACAACCTTGTAAAGCGTAAGATAAATAGAATAAAAAGACGATTATTCTCATATATTTAAGGATTTATATCTTCTGTGTATAATTGCACGTGTTTTCTTCTAGTAGAAGGAATATATCGTTTCTCATTACCTAGAATAGACTGATAGTATAAACCGCCTCGAATACCTACCATTACACTTTTATCCCCGTAGCGTAGTTGCGCTTCTTGAAGTTGGAGCTTACCCTTATCAATATCTTTTGTAATATATTTCTTCCTACCACTGTTTTGTAGGTAGTAAAAATTTCCTCTATCACTCTTGTGTACTTTCCTGTAGCCTGTTTTCAATTTAACCACAAGAACACGCTCACCATTCATTAACTCTTTGTCACTAAAAAGCTTGACTTGACTTTCAGAAATATTTGGTGTTTTCTGGGTTATTTTTTGGATATAGAGAATGTAACTGCTCTATCTTCATTTACAGTTTTTTTCTAGCTCCTTAGCTGAGATTCCGTAGCCCAACTCTGTCGAAGTTTGCCAATCTACACAAGCTTTCTTTATCTCTCCCAATTTCTCATATACCAAAGCACGATTATAATACATAACCTTATCATTTGGATTAACTTTAATAGCTTGGTTATAATCATTGAGTGCAGCGGTATAGTTACCTAACTCATAGTACCCCCCGCCCCTATTGATATAGGCGTCTGCATAATCAGGATTTCGTTGAATTACGACATTAAAGTTTTTTATTGCTGCATTGTAGTTTCCTAATGCCCTCTCTGACTTTCCTCTTAGATAGTAAGCTTTCGTGTAATCAGAATTTATTGTAATTACCCTATCACAAAGTTCTATTACTTTAGAATAATCATATTTCCTATATAAATTTTCTGCCTCTTGATATAATTTAATTGTATTGAATGATGAAATAGTATCTTCACCAGGTATAGACACGGGTGAATTGGTATTTTCGACCTCTTTCTGTTGTGAACAAGCTTGCAAAGCACAGGATAACCACAGTAATGTAATCAGTATTCTCATAGCTAAGGACTAATGTCTTTTGTGTATAATTGCACATATTGCCTCCTTACGGAGGGGATGTAACGTTTTTCTCCTTTTTGAGTGGATTGATAATATAAACCACCTCGTGAGCCTACAAATACGCTTTTATCTCCATAGCGTAGCTGCGCCCCTTGGAGTTGAAGTTTACCTTTATTTATATCTGATGTTATGTATTTCTTTCTACCACTTTTTTGTAGGTAGTAGAACTTTCCTCTATCACTCTTATATACTCTTTTGTAGCCTGTTTTCAATTTAACCACAAGAGTACGCTCACCATTCATTAGCTCTTTTTCACTAAAGAGCCTAACTTGACTTTCAGAAATATTTGGCGTTCTCTGGCTTACTCTCTGGTAATAGAGAATGCCATCGCTCCGTCTTCATTTACAGTTTTTTTCTACTTCGATAGCGGCTTTTTGATGCCCTAAATCCGCTGCTTTTTGCCAATCGGCACAGGCTTTTTCTGACTCACCAAACAACTCATATATATTTCCCCTATTGAAATAACCTACCTTTGTATTAGGATTAATTTCGATAGCTTTATCCATATCTTTTAAGCCAGCAGAGTAGTTCCCTAGAACCATATACCCCCCACCCCTGTTAACGTAGGCTACACTATGTTTCGGATTCCTTTGAATAACGATTGTGTAGTCTCTAATAGCTTCCTCAAGATTACCCATATCGTCTTTGATTAAGGCTCTCGTATAGAAAGCGGCTGTAAAACTAGAATCCAGAGAAATGACTTGATCACATAAATGTACTGCTTTGGAATAATAGCCTTCCTCATACGCTCGCTTCGCCTGTTCGTAAAGCTTTCCAGGACTTAGTCTTACAGAATCTTTCAACAAAACATCGTCTTTTATTGTATCAGTATTTTCTTCATTGGCTATACTCTTTTGTTGCGAGCAAGCGTTGAAAGTATATAAAAAACATAAACATACTATCAATATTCTCATAAACTTATGGATTTACATCTTTTACCTCTAGTTGAACATGTTTCCTTCTTGTAGAAGGAATATATCTTTTCTCATTACCTAAAATAGACTTATAGTATAAACCGCCTCGGGTGCCTACTAAAACCTTTTTATTGCCGTAGTTTAACTGTGCTTCTTGAAGCTTTAGCTTCCCTTCATTCAGGCGTTTAGTAATATAGATAGGCCTCCCTTTTGAGGATAGATAGTACCAACCACCATTAGCCCCTCGATTCACTTTTACTAAGCCTCTTCTGGGTAATTTAACCATAAAAATACTATTACCTTGCGTTAAATCCTCTTTACTAAACAGATTAAGTGTTTTCTTTTGCTCTTCATTGAGCTGTATTCTTTCATTAACTTTTCCACTCAGAGTAACTTTTTCATCCAGTATTTTAGGATTATTTTCTTTACTGACAACTTCTTTCTCTCTATTAACAACTTCTTTCTCTCTATTAACAACTTCTTTCTCCCTATTGACAACTTCTTTCTCTCTATTAACAACTTCTTTCTCCCTATTAATAACTTCTCTCTCCTTCTTAAACCCAGCAGTTCCATCGTTTTTCTCCGCCTGCGGGGCTAGTGCCTTCTTGCCATCCTTCACATCCCCCACTTTTTCGGCTGCTTCTAGAGAGGGATTGTCGCTTCCTGCTCTTGCCCCTTCAAACTCCCCTACGTTATTCCTTCTAAATTTGGCGATGTCTTCGCTGGTACCCTTTACACTTACCACCGTAAGCGCATTTTGAAGCACTAGGTAGCTTACTTCCCAGGCGATGGCCCACGTTTTACGTTCAGGGGTAATTTGCTCATTGTCGTAAATTTTGGCAATCTTTTCCAGGGTGGCCACGTTGGTCACGGCCATGGCTACCGTGTCGGCAGTGCCTTCTGCATACTTGAGTACCAAGTATGCCTGCGAGGTTCTAAAACCTGCAATCAGTTTACCTATTTTACCTGCTTTGGCCAAGGCGCCTAGAGTGCCCATAAAAGCAGCGGCAATATCGGTTAAGCCGCCTACCAAGGTCATGGTATCGAGGTGGTCTTCTTCGGAGGCCTTGTAGATGGCCATACCTCCTGCAAAACCTACTGTTATAGCACCTGCGGTACCGATGAACCCCGCGGTCGTCGTACTTACCCCTATGGCGCCTCCCACAGGAGGCAAAGCGATAATCGCCGCCACCGTAAGGGCCGCTACGCCGAATATCTTGATCCAGTCTTCCCACTCCCAGTTGCGCCAACTTGTACCTAATGTTTCAAAGCCCCCACCAGGGCCACCAGGAATTTGATAGTAAAGCCATCCAGCAGGCAGGTTGTCTTTATCGCCTAGCTCTTCAAAGAGTTTTTGGGGGGGAAAGGCTGCTTCGTCTACAGTGGGGTCGTGCCCTTCGCTAAAGTAGACATAATCTTCAAAGCCCGAAGAATTACTCAGGTTTATCACGTACCAACACTTTTGGTCGAGGTCAGCATAGTAATACACATTCATCGGGATACCAATCTCTCCCATTCTCTTGTCCTTATCGAGTATAAATTCCTCAGGATAGAATACCACTGACACTTTTTTGAGGGCTTTACGCCCCTTTTTGGTCTGCTGCCTTAGTAGACGCGTACGTAGGTCACGCTGGGCATTGAGTATGGCACTGTAAGAAGCGCCTTTAGTAGCCCCCATTTTATAAGCCACCGCCATTGCGTAGCGGTTTTGGATATCGTTGAGTAGGCTTTCCAACTGATCCCACCGTTGAGCCTGCAAGCGAGCCACTAGCGTCTCTATGGCTGAAGGGAGGTAGTTTTCGATAGAAATATACATACCAGGGGTATTGTAGTCGGGGACTACCTCGTAAGTTCTAGGGAGATCAGTAAGATCCATACGGTTACCAGAGAGATCGGGCAGTAGGTGATTTGGATTGTCGGTTTTGACCCGCTCTACTTTCTCACCAGTCGCTTCATTGCTGTATTTTTTATAGTAATCGCCCAAACCCGACTCACCGTAGTCATTAGGGCCACCGATGGGCTGTAATGGGCCGTCGAACTCTGTAAAGTAGCCATCAATAAAAGCTTCGGCGATCTCTGTAAGTGCTGCTAGTTCCTCAGCAGGTAAAAGTTGGTTATTGGCGATAGACTTCCGAAGGGTTACATTAAGCTTTTTCCACCGCTCGAAGTTGGCCTTGTCGGTGATGCCCATCTGTGCTGCATACTCGAGCAGTGTTATTTCAGCAGTTTGTAAAGAGACCACCTCTGCGTTCATCGTCAAGGCGGGATCTACCTCGGGTAAATCCCTAATGGCTAGTCGCTTGGTAAGGTTGCCGGCGTTGGCCTCGGTACGGGCGGGAGCTTTGGCGCGGGTATCTACTCGTCCCTCTTCCTTAGGGAAATCAAAGATATGCGGTTCCTCGCCGTAGTATAGTACCACTGCTGGGCGAGAGAAGAGGCTGCTTTCGCCAAAGTCTTCGGGGGTAGCCGTAGGGTACTTGCTTTGTAAATTCTTTTTTTCTTTTAGCCCGTAGGTACTGAGCTGGTGGCTAATGCCCAGCCCTACTATGTTGTTGAGGGCTTCGGTGGCGGTAAGCGCCAGGGTTACTTGCTGTCCTGCCTCGTTAAGTACTGCCGGAGCGAGTGGCTCACTGAGCGAGAGCGTAAGCTTTTTGGAATGGATAATTCCCGAATACACTGGATTGAGAACCAAGTAAGAGATGGTACAGGTATACTCGAAGGGCTCACCCGTATGCTCAAAGACTACACGGGCCATGTCGGTACTGGCGCCTACTTGTAGCTCCATGTACCAGAGCTTGCCTCGCTGCTCAGGAGGCGTGAGTACCCTTACGGTGGGTTCTTTATCTAGTGGAGTGGCTTTGAGCAGGGTATTTTGCCCGCCTAAGCTAAAAGAAATTTCGTAATTGGGTGTAATAGTTATGTGTTGTGGGCCATTGCTCAGCAGCCGTACCGGAATCTCTACGCCGTCAGTGGCTTCTACTTGCACAATGTTAAAGTGCATGGGGTCGGTCATGCCGTGGGGTACTTCGTAAGTGGCCATGCCTGTAGGGTACAGTACGGTTACGTGCAGTAAGGTGGGATCTTTTTCATGTAAGCGAAAAATGACGGTTGCTTCATTGACCCGTTGGTCGCCGTCTACATCTACCGCTACTACCAAGCCTCCAGGGTCGGTAATACGCCCCGTAATTTCGGCGAGTAAAAGCGGCTTAAAGAAGGTATTTTGTACTTGGTCGGTGCCCTCCGGAACCAGCAGCGGCATGGCAGTCATCTCTTCTAGCACCGAGGGGGCGAGTCCTAGCTTTTCGAGCATCCACTCATTACCAGGTGCAAAGAGAAAGTCTTCACGCGCTTGCATAGCGGCTAGTACACGATCGCGGTCTTCATCGTAGAAAAGCCCGTTGGCATTGAGCTGCTTAAACAACAGCAAGCGCTGTCTGTACTCTTCTTGGGTCACAGGTGGTTATTTTTTTTCAATTATTGCTACAAATTACGCTACTAAGGGTTTCTTTACAAGAAAAAAGCAGGAAATCTAAGCAGAGTACCTACCTCATTGCGATAGTCATTTCAATACAAGGTAACTCGCAAAAATTAGAAAAATCATTTACCTTTGCTATACTGTTATTCTACCTACTGTGTAATTTACAGAAAAGTAGACTATGCGATTTTCAAAACCAGCAAAAGCATATAGCGGCATTACATTCATGAGCGAAACAACCAAACTCTCTACACTTTTTGTGGGGGCTAGCCAGATGATCGATTACTATACATTAATAGAGAAAGTGTATACCTTTCACACACTTACACTAGACAAGCATCGGTGCGCCCTTTCCTATGCGCTGAGGTGGTGGAAGGGTAGGAGGGTTCCATGGAATCATTTGCTAGCCTCACTCTATTCTTCAGTCTGGTGTTTCTTTTTAGGAAGGTCATTTCCTGATGAAAAAGATTACTTTATAACCTATCCCTCTTCTAACAAGTAGAAAGTTTTCCTTTTACCTTTTGAAGTTTTTACTTATGAGTACGTTTAAACAAGAAGGATCATTCTCTCCTCAAACTAAGACAGACAAAGCTGCTGCTCCAGCCAAAGAGATGGCACAAGGTCTCATTACGCCTGACACCTTTCAACAACATCAGTTGCTGCTTGTTTCTTCTTCTGCTAAGAAAAGAAAGGCGATTTATGCAGACATGAATTGGCTCTTGCAGTTACTCTACTTCCGCTATCTATATTTTGATAGTAAGCAAGATTATAAAGATTTTGAAGGACAGCTAGACTTCAAAGCGCAACCTTTTCAAGTACCCCGCTTGTCTGAAGAGAGCCCCTACGGACAATGGGTGAAAAAATACAAGCTTACCCCAGAAGACCGCCTCCTAATGGCAACTGCTTTGGCTAAAACATTTGACGATAGCCTCTTTTTTTCACTTTTAGCGCTTATGAAGCTGCCGCTTGTCTCGACAGTAGTAGGGGGGCATACACAACTGGAAGGAAAGCATTTTTTACCTAGTTTACAGACGGTTTTATTTCTGCTAGGAGGGATGGACGGTGATAGACGCATACATTATTTTGAACAGTTTGTAAGTAAAAGAAATCAATTCCAAGACTGGGGCATTGACCTTTACAGCCCGCAAGAGGCGTTGCTAGGTGAAAAAGCTTCTAAAGACGAGTGGAAAAACTTACTTATCTCGCTTCGCCCTGCCATCTGGCAATACTTCCTTGGCGGCGCAATGCCCCAACCCGAAGAAAACCAACAACTGCCCCTCACCCTGCTCCAAAGCGAACTCCAAATGGATGAACTCGTCCTCGCCGATC
>ERZ1740058.241-NODE-241-length-47203-cov-7.324383_pt1 | contig 47203 bp, 45 predicted proteins | sample MGYA00581745_ERZ1740058 | MGnify/ENA primary metagenome ERZ1740058 (study PRJEB43018, sample SAMN04849742) | marine metagenome | isolation source: floating plastic debris | place: Pacific Ocean | collected 2008-08-30 | study: EMG produced TPA metagenomics assembly... | reverse complement strand
TTGATTTTTTGGTTCGTTTTTCATCAAGGAAAAATGAACGAAAGGTAAATCGAAGTATAAGTGATGAAAACTTCGTGAAATGTTATTTATACAGAATTTAATTTTTAAACATGATCTAAATGAAAAGAAAGTTATTAGCTCCGTACAATTCTCTGGAGAAAATCTTGGCGTTTTTAGAAACGAAAACAGACTTAGCGCTATCCATTGTTCAAGATGAGTGGGTCACTGATGGCTCCTTGGCTATTACACCAGGCAAAAAATGTATTCTTGTTAAAAAAAGTGCTACGGCTGGCGCAAAAATCAATTTACTGGCATCCAATATTGTTGATATTCATCCTGTTCCGCCGAGTAGGTTTGTAAATAACATGACCCAAAGAGGCATATTAGCTTTTATCGTACATGCCCTTATATCCAGTTCGCAAAACAAAATAGCCAATGAAGTTGAAAACTGTTTACTAGAAATACAAGCGCAATAGTGGAGCAAAAAATATTCGCCTATAAAAGTAGATTTTCGTACTGGATTTTCTTACCAGCTATTGTCTTGTTATGTGTAGCTTTGTATTGTTATCAGTACAATGCCAACATAATTTACAAAGGGAAAAACATAATAACTTTTCCGTATAGCTTCTATTATACGGGTATATTGGGCTTTTTATTTTTGATGTATGCCATCTATAAATTAAGGGCGCACTATGTAGCTATTCAGCACGGTAGCAGTATTAAAGTGAGCGAAAATTGTTTGGTTTTTCCCTATAAAAAATCAAATATGAGTATTGACTTTAAGGAGATTACCAAACTATACATAAAAAATAGCTCAGATGACGGAGAGGCTCTCATTATCTATTCTCATAATGGTAAAAAAAGCTATGCATTTTTTCATGACTTCTTTGCATCTACAGATCAGTATGTAGCGTTCAAGGCCCATTTGGAAAAATCAATCAATGAGACATTCCTCACACCCTGAAACGAGCATTGTGTTTACCCGCGTGCTGACTAAAGATATAACAAAGACTAAAATCACCTTCAAGGCACAGTGATTGCGAGCTTTTATTTTACAATCGCTTAAAAATTGAAGACTATGCTTTAACCAACTTAGATGAAGATTAAACTCGCTGCTATATTTTTCACTTGCTTATTGAGTACAAGTTTCGTATTCGCTCAGTCTACTGTCCAATTAAACGAGGTAGATCTCCTGGTTTACGATAAAGAAGATACGGACAACATTGCCTTTTATCAAGACAAAGGCAACAATCAGTTTCTTGAAGTATGGATTGAGTTTGATGAAGAGAAAAAGTACGAGAACGGGCAATACGTTATCACGCATACCCTTGCCTATGCAGAAAAGACGGTACCTTTCGAAGAACTGACAAGGGATGAAGAGGATGTAATCGTTTACGTAAAAGACGTAAAGCCCACTTCTCGTACCAGCTTCATCAATCAACCTTTTGAAGTAGAAGAAGACTGGGTAAAATATAACGACTCTACTCATCAAGTGGTATTTGAGATGCTTTCTACTCATTTAGGAACCATTCAAGAACTATATTTTGGAGAGAAAAAGCGACGAGGTGGCTTTGGAGTCCGCGAAAACGACCCTACCCATCAAAAGCATAGATGGCGAGCAGCGTGGGTCAATTATTACAATGTGATAGACATAGACTTTGGTGACAATAAACATATTTACTTTCTCTGCGAAGAGAGTGATTTGTCGTATATTTTTTTGCCCTTAGAAGAGGTTACTTATTTGATTTCTGATGACAAAGGAACAAGTAAAATCTCTCCAAACCCCTCCTATGATATAAGCTATGCTGAAAGATTCTCTCAATACGAACCTGCCGATTTTACCGTTTTTACCCAAAATGAAAAGGCACAATATATATTGAAAAACGCATTTGATGAGCCACTCATCCCCCCTTACGACTCTCTGAGGTATAATTCTTTATTTATCATTGGAAAGAACAAGAATGGTGAAACCCATATTTATGATTCTTATTACCACAAAGCCAATATCGACCCCGTACAGAGTGCCTATTTTTACAGAAATGGCTTAGAGATTCTCACTGCCGAAGGAGCCAGTTATTACAATGCCAACCTTGAAAAAGTAGATGAGTTTCCTCCTCTTTCTTATGCGCTTTGTGGCACAGTCTCTCTCATCGCTACTGAAATCAGTAAAACGAAGCAGGATTACTACCTTACCCACGAAGTGGGCTATGCTTTTTCGAATAACCCTACCATTACCTACCGCCTAGGGGGCTTAAAGAAAAAAGACTCCATTACCTTTTTAGATAACTCTACCATGCACGTTTGGGATGAGAACGATGATTTTGTGAACAATACCTTTTTGTCTCCTACCTTACTAAAAGTCATTAGAAAAGGGAAGTCGGGGATTTATCGTTACCCTTTTGAGGTTGGAGAAACAACGCCTGATTACTATCATTTATCGCTCATAGAACCTAAAATAGCACTGCCTATCGACAAGGATTCTATTGTATTCAAAGACAAACTCGTTCTCTTTTATGAAAAAGAGCAAGTAGGTATTTTCCCTCAACATCAAACGGCACCTTATCAATACCTTGAAAAAGTAACCAATTCGTTTTTCAGCATCAAAAGAGACGATAAGGTGGGTTGGCTAGACATCAAAACATTTAAAGAATACTTCAATGATTAACACCTGAATAGTAAAAAGGCCCTTCCTCAAAAGAAAAGGGACAAATTTTCTTGCCCCTAACAAAGATTTTAGCTTTTATGCTTACCTGATTTTGCTCTCTCAAGTCTGTATTGTTATACTTTCTTTACCCTTCTAGTAGCCAACCCTTAGCCAATATGTAGTCATTAAAAAGCTTCATCTCAAAGGCACCTTCAGGAGTTGTGCTATCGTCTTCCATCATTTCTGCTGATAACTGCGCAAAAAACTCTTCTGATAAAATATGCGCAAACTTTTGAAGGCCTGCTTGTACGATCTGAGGCATCCACTCGGAGGCTATCCAGTCATTAATTTCATCCCATACGCCTTGTACTTGTCGGTTATCGTTAAGGAGCAGTTTGGCTTCGTATACTTTAATGTTATCCAAGAGTAGTAAGGCACCTCGCTTTACATCTTCAAAACCCACAATATTCGTTTCAACTACGGTGGTAGTATACCTATCAAGCGACTGCATTCCTTCTTCCGTCAGATAAGTACCCATCCAGTTACTATAGAGGATTTGCTCTTCTTCCCAGTATTCGATTTGGAGCAATACACCACCTTGATCATTTTTAATTTCTTGTCTCATAGCATTTTATCATTTTAAAGTTCATAATAATAGGAACACTGATGTAGAACAATTGAATAATGTTATCGTTACGTCAATACTAGTTCCTTATTTCTTCTTTCAAAATAGTTAAATAATGTCAATAAAATCAGTAAAACAAGTGTGGTTACTATAAAATGTAATATTCTAATCAACTTTTCACTTCATTTGATATGTTATACTTCCTATGTAGTTTTATGGATTGGTATATCAACCTACTTCTATCATTATACATTATAAACCCTCGATAGCACGTAAATAAGATGCAGACATTTCAATCAATTGGTAGTTTTTTAAAAGCGATTGGCGTTAAGCATTTTTCTGAGCACGAAAACTTCTTCATTTATAGAATTGAAGATTATTTTTGGGGAGAACAATTTGAAGTGGGTCCTTTTCAGTATGAGTTTTTTGAGCTAACCTTTGGCAGCGGCCACGATGTAGACATCACTATTGGTAGCGAAACCTTCAAGTCAATCGAAAATACCATTTCTTTTATTACTCCTTATCAGACTTCCTCTTGGCGTATCAATTCATTTAAAGAAGACTCTATCGGCTATATGATCCTATTTAAGCCTGAGCTCCTTCATTTTTCTCACGATACGTTTGATCTCTACAAACAGTTTTCATTTTTTAATTTCTACACTTCTCCACTCCTCCTCCTTTCTGCTGCTCAGAAAGACATCGTTGTCAAGCTGATGCAAACCCTATTGGAAGAGTTTAACGAAAACCGAGAAGGCAGACAGGAGATTATTCTTGGCGCCTACCTCACAATCCTCTTGGAAAAAGTCAATGCTATGTTCAGCAAGGGTACGGCTAATAAGGTATTTATCAACCGCGCCGAAGAAATCACCTTCTTGTTTGAAAAAGCCCTCAGAGAGGAAGCCCATTACAAGAGTCGCCTGTCCGACTACACCTCACAGCTCAATATCAGCAAAGTTTATTTATCTGAAGTGGTCAAGAAAACCACAGGAAAATCCGCCAAGGTATTGATTCAAGAAATGGTTATTTATAAAGCCAAAACTTTACTAAAACAATCCAGTAACCCGATTGCCACCATTGCTTATGAGCTAGGCTTTGAAGATGCTTCCAACTTTGTAAAATATTTTAAAGGGCTTGTGGGTATTACGCCTAGTATGTATCGTAAAAAACCTTAATTTTTACCATTTTCACCTCGTTAAATACTAATCATATTGGTTGGTTGTTATGTTATTCATCTCATAAAATAAATTTATACGATGAAGTTAAAATCACTTTTTCTTTTTGGAATACTATGGCTTTTGACCCAAATGGGTTATTCACAAACTACCCTCGAAACCTTTGCAGCTACAGAGGAAATGGTAGTAGAAAGTTGGTTCTTTAAACCACTTACCGACGACTACAAGTTTAGTATATTTAGCCTCAATGATGTTGTAGTCGACTACGAGACAGAAGGTTCGGAGTTTGTCTCTTACACCATTTTGGGGTATGATGTATGGAAAGGCTTTGGCCCCGTAGTAGGAGGGCGTATTTTTGACGGTCGTGCGAGTGCGCTGGCTGGTATTCAGTGGGTAAAGGCTGGAGAACAGCTTTTGATCAGTACTAACATCACTACTGAGCTACGAGATAATCCTTTCTACGAGTTTTATTTATTGGCACAATATCGTTTTCCAATTAGTAAAAAGCTCAACTTCTTTAGTCAATTTCAGAACTCAACCAATTTTAATAACGATGCGCATAGCCTCAGTTTTCAGCGAACACGCGTGGGGCTAAGTTTGCAAAAGCTTCAATTTGGGCTAGGGATCAATACCTATCAGTTTGGAGAAGAGGGTGACTTCGAGAGTGATCCTGGGCTGTTTGTAAGACTAGAATTTTAAAAATAAAACTAAAAAGTATGAAATGGTTATATTTAATTATCGCGGTTGTCAGTGAGGTAATCGCCACTACAGCTTTAAAACAGAGCGACGGTTTTTCAAAACTTGTTCCTTCCATCGTTACCGTGCTCGGCTACGGTAGTGCTTTTTACTTCTTATCCCTTGTATTACGAGAAATGTCTGTTGGGGTAACGTATGCTATCTGGAGCGGTGTGGGCGTCGTACTGGTGGCTACAATAGCCTACTTTCGGTTTGGCCAAAAGCTAGACTTAGCTGCGATAGCAGGTATTGTACTGATTATAGCTGGCGTAATGGTAATTAACTTATTCTCTAAAACGGTGTGAAGTAAAAAACATCAATAGGTAATTCAAAAAAGGATAGTTTTAATAAATAGTTACTATAAAAGTACTAATCAATTGATTGATATTTTCCTGCTTATAAAAGCGTGTAAAGATTACTATTCGGTTTATTTTCATTAAATTAATTGCTTAAGAACATGTTTGATTCTTTCTTAACTGTCTGTTTTTAAGATTGATATAAGTGCGTCGGCCTGAAAATCCAGCGGGGAGGCGGGCTGGATTGTGGGTAGAAGCTTTGGATTTTCTTGATTTTTTGGTTCGTTTTTCATCAAGGAAAAATGAACAAAAGGTAAGTCGAGGCATAAACAATAAAAATTTCACGACATGTTAATTATACAGAATTTAATCCTTAAACATTCTCTAAATACATAATTGACCTTGTACAAGACTGTTGTCCATAAACTGAATAGCATACAAAATGAAAAAATTTTTAGTGAAAGCCGCTTCCAATCTATTCCCAGAAGCCGTCACCTCGTTTGCCTATAATCAACTCACCAATCCGCAAGTTCGAAAACTTCGAGAAAATGAATTGGTTGTCCTTGACAAATCAGAAAAAGAACAATACAAGTTCAAGACGTTTGACATTCAACTTTACACTTGGCAAGGTGGCGACAAAAAAATACTCCTTATTCACGGGTGGGAAGGCCAAGCAGGTAACTTTTCAGATTTAGTTGAAAAGCTTTTAGAGAATGGTTATACGGTTTATGCCTTCGATGCACCGTCACACGGGTTTAGTTCAAAAGGAGAAACAAGCCTTTTTGAATTTACCGAGCTGGTAGGTATCTTAATACGAAAGCTTCAAGTTCGTCAATTAGTAAGTCATTCTTTTGGAGGTGTGGCAACTACTTATGCCCTTTTTAACAACAAAGATTTAGAGATTGACAAATATGTACTCCTCACCACACCCGATAGATTTGCGGAACGGATAGAAGATGTTTCCGCTACAGTAGGCATTACTGACAAAGTTAAAAATCGGCTCATTGGACGATTAGAAAAAGAGATAAACCTTGATATAAACACGCTTAATGTCAGTGACTTTGTCAAAGAAATTAATGTAAAAGCATCTTTGATTATACACGATAAAAATGATAAGGTAATACCGATTGCGCGTTCTAAAAACGTTCACAATAATTGGCCTGCCTCTCAATTTAAAGAAATTGAAGGAACAGGCCATTTTCGCATCTTAAGAAATGACGGAGTGATCAGGGAAGTGATCAGTTATATTGACTAAGCGATCTATGGTAATACAACAGATTATAGCAGGCAAACGAGAGGTTTTTACATCCACTTGCTATTGTAAGGTATTTGTTAGAGTAGCGGTAAGCAATCGTTTGCCTTAGATCTTTCTGCGTAGTCTCTGGGCGTCATTTGTTTCTTGTCTTTTACTTTAGTGGATACCTTTAAGGCAAGGCACTTCTTCACCACCTCCGCTAGATTGAGTTTCGCCGCAAAGTGTAACAAATTTCTACCTTGCTTGTCTTGTAAAGAGGGGTCTAAGCCTGCCTCTATTAATTCAAGAATAATACGTTCTTCGTAAGGTTTCAATCGTTTCTTTTTCGTAATATTTTCGCCTAAGAAGGTAAGTGGTTTTAAAGGCAATACATTCAACCTTTCAAAACTTTCCCCCTTTTCAAGTAAAATTTTGAGCTTATCGAATGACTGCTGGCTTCTTTTCTCATTAATACCAACCATTCTTATTAGTAAAAGCTGGCCCGCATACGCGCCTGCATCAGTAGGTATTAAATAATCAGCACCGTGCGCTAGTAAACTTGAAAAAACGGCTGCTTCTCCAAAGCGCGCCGCAGCGTGCAAGGCGTTCTCTCCTACCTTATTTTTCAGGTGTATATCGGCGCCTTTTGCTATTAAGTAGTCAACTACCTCTTTCATTCCTCCAGTAGCCGCCTGAAGTAAGGGGGTTCCCCAATTGCGAGGCGCATTGTAATTAAGGTCTGCACCATTCTCAAGTAAATAGTCAATTGTTGCGAAGGTGTTCCGCTCCCCTCTTGCGGCAAAGTGTAAGGCAGAAAAGCCATTTGCAAAGTGCACATGGTCCACCTTAGCGTTGATCACATCAATACCTTTTGCCCGCGCCATTTCTAAAAGCCAAATGTATCCTTGCTCGGCAGCCGAGCAGGCCAGCGCCCCTGGGTCTTCTAGGGTAATGTCCAAACCAAAATCAAGAAATAGTTTTAATAGGGCTTCGTCTCCATTCTGAATAAGCTCGTGAGCAATGCTCATATTTTCAGTAGCATAGTTAGGATTCATACCATTCTCTAATAAAAAGCGGGCGGTAGCGATTTCAATCTTAGCATCCCCTCTTCTATTGTATTTGAGACATTTACTCGCTAGGTAATTACCATATTCGTCTTCATAGTCATTGAGATCGACGCCGTTCTCTAGTAGTGATTTTATAACGGCAATATCATTGTTCTGGACGGCCTCCAACAGCGCTTCTTTGTCGAAGGTAGCCGCAGGTTGTACAACCTGCACGGCGTGTTCTTCCTCGTAGCCAAAGGCGGTATCGTAATTTTGATATACCATCACGTAGCCCTTTTTCAGCTTGGCTTCGACTCGTTTCTTAGCAGTCTCACGTGAGCGTATAGCGAGAAACTCTTTTCGCCCTTTTGTACCTATTTTACCATAATGGGTCGTCCACCTTCCTACGTCGTCTAAGTACAAGTGATAAAACTTCGCTGTACTAGTACTCTTGTATTCTAAATACCACGAAGCGCCCCACAAATCACAACTTGCCGTTTCCCAAGCGTCTCCCTTTTCCAGATGAGCGATGTATTTTGCATCGGTTACTTCCATATGATACAGGGCATTGGGAAGAATGTCTTCGGCGTGAAACGTATTGGTCGCGTCGTCTAGGTAATGCCACACTCCTTTTGTAAAATCTGGGTGAATAGGATAGTTTTGAAAATCACTCACTAGAAGACTTTTAATAATCTTTCTGCCTTTCAGATAGGTATCTAAGACAAAGTCGTCTACCGTATCTAGTTGGTCAAGCGATTGATTATCTTTTTTCCAGTTACTTTTTAACATCAGGTACCCAAATCCATGTGTTCTGGGTAAGCGTATCCAGTCGGAATAAATAAGATAAACACGATAAACGATGGTAGATTTATCCTTTTCCAAAATGTTGATACCATAAATAGAGGATGCCATAAATATATAGTTGGTGAGGTCGTTTTAATTTTTAATCAAAAGAGGTTCAGTATTGCAAAGGTGTTTGGTTGGTTTTAGACTTGAATAGTTTACTAAAAAATTGAGGGTATTCTGGAGGTGTAATATTATTAAAGCGATGTAAATCGCTGATGGTTTTCATGCTTTCTATTTTTGTATAGATCAGGTAACCAAGTTATGTAGGATGATTGAAGCAGTTACTTCCAATACACTTATAACAGGCAGTTGCCTATAAGCAACCACCTGTATTTGTCTACAATAATACTATTTTAGACTTTTAGTTTCAACATGTCTCCCATCCCAAAGGCATTATACAAGCCTTCGTGAATTTGTGCCAGTTGGTCATTGTAAGGCGCAATGTGTGTGCCCATCCCCATATTGTCCACCACTGTTCGCATAGGGCGTTGTCCGGCAGGGGTAACGATAAGGTTTACGATGGCGTCAGCCACCTGTTGTGGATCTTGGGAAGAATTTTCGTTCAAGGCCTTCTCAAAGCTTTCAAAAGCTTGCTTGGGGGCGTGTATCATTTCGCCGTAACTTTCATTACGTGAATGATCAGAAGGTTGCATGAGGTTACTCAGGAATCCTGTTGCATACCCTCCTGGCTCAACAAGACACGAATCAATCCCAAAGCCTGATAGTTCCACACGGTAGTTCTCTGCCAGTGCTTCTAATGCCCATTTAGAGGCATTATACGGTCCGTAGAATGGCATTGCCACTCTTCCTAAAAGGCTTGAAACATGAATAAGTAAACCTGTTCCTTGGCTTTTGAAGTGTGGTAGTACTGCACGGTTTACACGCTGCACCCCAAATACATTGACGTCGAATAGGTGTTTAAAATCATCGATGGTAAATTGCTCTTGTAGCCCCAACACACCCACTCCTGCGTTGTTGATCACGACGTCTAAGCCACCCAAAAGCTCAATCGCTTCTGATACAGCAGCATTGACATTGGCCTCGTCGGTAACGTCTAGGTCCACCACCTTAGCTCCTAAAGCAGTCAGTTCTTCTGCCGCAGCTTTGTTTTTTGATTCAACATTACGCATAGTAGCTACTACACTATGTCCTTTACTAAGTAGTGTTTTTACGGTTAAGGCGCCAAAACCTCCGCTGGCTCCTGTAATGAAAACTTTTGACATCATACTTTTATTTTTTAGGTGATACAATGCAAATATCTATATTTAAATACTTCCCGATTTAATCAAATCCGAGGTTGTTGTAGTTGAAAACGGTTTTTGTGAGATAGTCCATCAATATACTTATATTTCATCGTATCTAGCGAACCTCTCTGTCTTTTCTCATTTTTTATTGAAACATTAGAGGCAAGTATACCCCAAACGACGTGAAGCTTTCAAAGCTTGTAGTAAAATGGTTTGTAAAATACAATCTACCCCTGTATTTTAGAACAATGATAGGTCGATAGCTTTATTTTTAATTAACACCCATTTTAAAACAATCATATGCCTCGTAAATCGCATCCAAAAAAGATAAAAATAGCCTTACAAGGCGGAGGCGCTCACGGCGCTTATACTTGGGGTGTACTCCATAGACTATTGGAAGAACCTTCCCTTGAATTCACAGGCATTAGTGGTACCAGTGCAGGCGCCATGAATGCAGCCATTATGCTCACTGGGTTGGAAAGAAAGGGGAAAGAGGCAGCAAAAGAAAATTTAGAAAGATTTTGGTTTGCGCTACACAAAGCGGGTGCTTTTAACCAAGGAGAAAAATTTAATGACCTTTTTGGTAATTATCCTTTCTGGTCGGTATTGATGGAGCTCAACTACCAACTCACCAATAAATTTTGGAAGAAAGTCAGTAGTTTGGCCTCCCTCTCTCCTTATGAATTCAACCCTTTGGACATTAACCCGCTAAGAGACATTGTAGCTGAGCTTGCTGATTTTGATCTCCTCAATAAAAGCAAGCGAGCGCTGTGGATCGCCGCTACTAACGTACATACTGGGCAATTACGGTTATTTACAAAACCAGCTATCAGCTTAGATGTGGTGATGGCTTCTGCTTGCCTACCAGAAGTGTACAAGGCGGTAGAGATAGAGGGCTCCGCTTATTGGGATGGCGGCTATACTTCTAACCCTCCTTTGTTGCCCTTAGTACAAGAAGAAACCTCTGTAGACTTGGTGCTCATCCAAATTAATCCTTTTGTAAGTTGTGATACACCCAAGGGTAGCGGTGAGATTATGAGTCGTATGAATCAGATTAATTTTAATAACAGTCTTCTGAAAGAGCTCTACAACATTGCAGCACTCAAACGTATTCAACATTTACCTAATATTCCAAAGCGAGAGATTCGGCTACACCGTATTGAAGCAGAAGAAAGGCTAAGAGATTATGGATTAGACTCTAAATACGACACGAGATGGTCTTTCCTGAAAGAACTCCACGACATTGGTTACGAAACAGCAGAAGCTTGGTTAAATGAAAACCTTGACAAAGTTGGCCAGCAAGATAGCTTCGATATTGACCAATTAATAGCAAAAGATATTATCGAAGGATTGTCGAAGGGTATTCCGCTAGCTGAATAGAATTTTATAATTTAAAACTATACAATCCTGATAGAAGTCCTTTACCTGCGAACCGTACTCAATATTAAGAAAACTGAATACAACTACTCATCCCTGGGACTAATAGCCAAAAGCTGCCTTTCTTAGGGGTAAAACTTATATTTGAACACAAATAACGTATATTCCAACACATCAATCTTCTTATTCTTACTGAACTTTGTAGGGTAGCTTATAAATTCAAAACCGAGAAAATGAAGATTACACTCACAGGTTCATTAGGACGTATTGGGAAACCATTAACGCAAAATTTAATTAAAGCCAATCATACTGTCACTGTCATTAGTAGCGATCCAGCTAGAAGCAAAGCTATTGAAGCATTAGGAGCCACTCCTGCCATTGGTCGATTACAAGATACCGACTTTTTATCTTCTACCTTTAAAGAAGCAGATGTTGTTTATACGATGGTGCCGCCGCCCAATTATACTGACCCTCACCTTGACTTACTAGACTATTATCAGACGTTCGGAAATAGTTTTGCAAAGGCCATTAGGCAAACAGCACTTAAACGCGTTGTCAATATGAGTAGTATTGGCGCTCACTTAGCGAAAGGCAATGGGATATTACTGGGTACGTATCAAGTAGAAAATATTTTGAACAACCTGCCTGTAGAGGTAGCCATTACTCACATCAGACCCACTGAAATCTACTACAACTTATTTCAGTTTATCGACTTGATTAAGCACCAAGGCATGATGGCCAGTAACTTGGCAGCAGACGACTTGAACGTGTGGGTATCCACACAGGATATTGCCGCTTGCGTAGCAGAGGAAATTAATACCCCCTCACAAGGACGAAAAGTACGATATGTAGCCAGCGAGGAATTAACTTACAAAGAAGTGGCCAGTACTTTAGGAACAGCCATTGGCAAGCCCGAGCTACGATGGGTCAAGATTACCGACGATCAATTGCAAGAAAGGTTGGAGCGTACTGGTATGCCATCTAAAATAGCCAAAGAAATGACAGAAATGTATGCAGCCATTCATAGTGGATTGTTATACGAAGATTATCTTTTGCATAAACCTACACAAATGGGAAAAGTAAAGCTGAAAGATTTTGCAGAGGACTTTGCTACTATTTATCACAAAACCTAAACCATAATGTCTATCAAAATCTTGTTAAACAATGTACACTACTTAGTCAGCGCTTGCATAGTATTGATCATTGTTGGTCTTTTTAGCGGGAAGGTGCTCGCACAAACCTCGAAAACGATCCCCGCTAGTATTGATGGATTTAACGAAAGTGAAAAAGAAAAGAAAGCTATTCTAGCAAAGCGCGAGCAATGGAGACAAACCTTCGAGGCTAAGAACGTAGAAAGTATTATGACCTATTATGTTCCCGATATCTTATCCTATGATTTAATGGCTCCCCTACAATTTGAAGGGGCGTCCATGTGGCGAGAGAACTGGATCAATTTTTTCAACGCCTTTAAAGGAGATATCCAGCTAACTTTCGAAGATTTGACTGTATTTCAATCGGGTAATTTAGCGACTATCAGAGGACTGACTAGGCTACAGGGCACTACCGTCCACGGCGAGGAACTTGATATGTGGACTCGTGAAACCAACGTGATGCGTAAAATTAATGGTGAATGGCTGATTGTCCACGATCACGTCTCCGTTCCTATGAGTTTTGAAACGGGTAAAGCCTTAATTAATTTGAAACCCATGGATGATCACTGATAAACTTACTAAGATAGCGATTCATACTAAACAGTAAGAAATATGCAACCCTACCAACTAAAGACCATTAGTCAATACCATAAATTTAGAGGATTATCAGGACCTTCACATCCACTCATTAGTGTTCTTCGTATAGAGGAGATTACCAGACTTAGGGACGATGAACCCATTCACCTCATACAAGATTTTTATACAATTGCCCTGAAAAAAAATGTGAATGCCACCATGCATTACGGGCAGCAAACCTATGATTTTGAGGAAGGTAAAATGATTTTTATCGCACCCAAGCAGGTTTATGCTATTCAAGCAGAAAAAAACCTGACCCATTCGGGATGGTTGCTATCGATCCATCCTGACTTTTTTTGGAATACTTCATTAATGACGCAAATTCAACAATACGAGTATTTTGGATACGCTGTCAGTGAAGCCCTTTATCTATCCGAAAAAGAAGAAAAAACCATCGTAGGCGTTTTACAGAATATTGCAGAAGAGTGTCATACCTCTATTGACCAGTTCAGCAAGGCTGTTGTTGTTTCACAGATCGAAACACTACTCAACTACGCCAATAGGTTTTACCACCGCCAATTCATCACCCGCGAAAAGGAGCATCATCAAATTTTAGTACGGTTAGAAAAAATACTAACTAATTATTTTAACAGTGAAGAAATCGTCACCAACGGCTTACCCTCCGTCTTGGAGATCGCTGGTTCATTAAATATCTCACCCAATTATTTAAGTGGCTTACTTAAAGTATTGACCGGCAAGAGCACTCAACAACATATTCACGACAAGCTAATCGAAAAGGCAAAGGAAAAACTCTCCACTAGCGATTCATCCATTAGTGAGGTCGCTTACGAATTGGGTTTTGAATACTCACAGTCGTTTAGCAAACTATTTAAGTCAAAAACTGGTGTTACGCCCTCAAAATTCAGGCAGTCTTTCCACTAACAAAGAATAACCTGTAAGCGCCGAAGAAATGATCTCGCTGTGTACATTGAATAGCGACAAATATATGATATGCTCGTTCGTTTTCACCTACTGATAAGCTTTGATCGAGGATCAGTTCTTGTTGTCTGACAATCATTGTTTCTTCGCTCTCATCTTGACAGCTAGCAAGAATCAGTAAAAAACTACAGAGAAGATACTTATACATCTTTTATTAAGGTTTTAGTAGAATAATGACTGTAGCGTCCCATTATTCATCAATGACAAATACTTTATGCACAGTCGAATTCAACACTGATTGAAATGTAGTATTACACTTCTAAACTTTAGATAAAAAAATGGAAAATGGTTGAATTATCGCTTTTTTTCTAAAATAGGTTTGTCTCTACTCGGAAGGTAGTAAGTGAAGCAGTTCTATTTTTCCAGAAAATACTTCATTGATAAGGTGAACGCGTCGTATCTTTTTATTATTTTACCTCAATCAGCATTCATTAAAGAGTACTATGAAAATAAACCTTGATGAAATTATAGAAGAAGGTCGCTTAAATGAAGCGCAACAAAGGGCGTGGGACACCTCCCATCATACAGCAGTGCTTGAAAGGATGACGCAGCAGCAGATTTCAAATAAAAAGTTTGTCAATCACTATGTGGATAAGCGTAATCTTGCTGTATTGAGTTTAAGCATGCAAGAACGGTTCAATGCTATTAAGACAGCACTTGACTGGTATAATGCGCCTCCCTCAAAAGTGATCAAACTTTACAGAGAGGGTATTGAATATGCCACCCAATCAGAGCAAGGTAAGGATACGGTCAAGGAGTGGTTAGCGATTTACAAAGAAAATCAAAAAGAAGACTTTTACCTCACTAAAAAACAAAGAGAAAAATTCATCGCGTTTTACCGAAGCTATGTAGAAGGTGAATTTGAGACGCAAGTGGAGCGCCTCATTGACGAAATAAAAGGAAAAAAAAGTTATAAGTACAAAAACGAAGAGATTGATCTTATCTTATTAATCAAAGCAAACACAAGGTTAGAAGAGTTTTTGATCATAGATAAGAAAAGTAAGGCATTTTGGGCGGTTGGCCAAGATGATATCCTCTATTATTTCGATGCTGAAAAGATCGACAAAGATCCTTTTAGTTTTACCTTTCATTATTGGACAACTGAAACCATTAAAATCCACGAAGAGATAGTGCAGGACAAGGAAATGAGCACGAACAGACTCTTCTTTTGGACAGGTAAAAAGGCGATCAATCAGTACATCAGATACGACAACGAGGTAATGATCTTATTTGCAAAATCTTACATAGATCGCCCCGGTGTTATTATGGGCTTCTTACGTAGCACTTTAACTAATGTTGAAGCACAGGAAGCACAAATCATACAAACTATTAAAAACTACACTTCCCATACCACCTCCTACACAGACAACAAGGCGGGCATCATATTCATCGGGTATGGCTTTTCAGGTTGGAAAGGCTTGTCCTTGTACAACAATCACTGGATAGGGCAAAACTATAAAAATAAAGAGAAAGCGCTGTACATCGCTCAGTCTTTTGAGACAGCCGAAGAAGCCAGCATTGCCTTTGAAAAAAGATCAGTAAGTTTGATTAAAGAAGGAAAATACATGTTTTGTAGCTCTACTTTTGATCATTCCTTAGAGCGTTTACAAGAAAATGTAGCTGCGAAGTAAAGATGCTCCGTTCTTTACTTAACCAAGTGCATATTATTTAATAGCCAGTTTATAAGACCTATATAAAAATCACCTACCTAATTTTACAATTAGACAATACATTTGATCAGCGCTCGTTACAACAAGAATGAAAATAAGTATTTCACAAATCCTTGTAATACTTCTCCTCTTTTCCTCCTGCAAGAAGAGAGCACTTTCAAGTTTTGATACCCGTGAATTACAAGGTGTTTGGTCGGGTTTGCTATTTCAGACCGAAGCCAAGTACGACTCAATCGCTTTACTTCCTGTAGTACTCCCCCAAAAAGCCATTTTGTACCAGAATGGAAAAGAAAACACCTACGACCTAAAGAAAATAGGCGATCAGCTTACTTTTAAAGGTGAGGTAGGGCTAAGATTTGATGCCACTTTTTCTAAGGATACGCAATCTTTGTATGGTGTTATCACTGACGCGCTTTGGAGCCAAAGTTTACAGTTTTCAAAAGCCGAGAACAAGTGGGTAGCTGACATCGTAAAGCCTGAAATTATCGATACGGATTACTATGTATACCTAGCCTTTGAGGAAGATACCTCAGGAATATTGAAAGCGAAAATTCAGAGTAATAAGGAAAATAGAGTATTGCATTTTACGATTGATTCCGTTTGGATAGAGGGCTATGACCTCTATTTTAATATTACCAATAAGCGGTTTGAGATTTCTGCCAAGTTTGATGAAGTTAAAAAACACCTTCTGCTCTCCTATGGTAATGCAGGTGGCAAACGAGAAGTAATTTTGACGAAGCTACCTCCTAGCCATACAGCGGGTTACCGACCACGCTCCGACCAAAACTATACCTATCGTGTTCCCGCTACGGTAGATGCCTCCTTTGAGACGGCTACTTTGGAAGAAGTAGGTATCAATCCGTCAATGCTCGCGTTAATGCCTGCTATGAACAGCGGAAAATACGAACACATCCATAGTATCCTTGTTACAAAAGACAACAAACTGGTTTTTGAGGAATACTTTCATGGGTACGATAGGGAATACCTGCACGATATCAGGTCTTCGTTTAAATCAATCTCTTCTTTGCTACTTGGAAAGGCGATGATGGAAGATGAGCGTATCAAAATCAATGATCCCATCCTTCATTATTATCCCGAATACACTATTTCAGACAAAGACAAGCAGGCAATTACTATTCATCATGCCTTAACGATGAGTACAGGCCTACAACTAGAGGACGAAGATGAAATGCAATGGCGCAATAACGATTGGGTGGGTTACAAGCTAAACCTTCCGATGGCCTACCAGCCTGGGGAAAAGTACCAGTATTCTTCTGGTGGAATGAACCTACTAACTGGTGTCCTCCAAAAATCGACAGAAAAATACCTACCTCTTTTTATCTACGAAGCGATGCTCCTTCCAATGGACATCCGTAAATTCCAAATGAGAACTTCTCCAGCAGGAAGGGCATACTTACCTGGTGACTTTTACCTAAGACCGATTGACTTTACCAAGTTTGGGTTATTGGTTTTAAATGAAGGTAGATGGAACGACCAGCAGCTTGTTTCCACTGAGTGGATTAGTGCTTCTACACAACCTCATATCAAAAGTAGTTGGCCGAAAAACGCAGACTATGGCTACTTGTGGCGATTACTAGAAAGAAACGTGGGGGGTAAACCGATGAAAACCATTGAAGCTTGGGGCAATGGCGGACAGTTTTTGATTATTATTCCTGAAGCTAAAATGACATTCACTTTTACAGGAGGGAACTACAACCTTTTTCCTGAAATGGAAGAAAAACCCTTTGAAATACTAGAAAAATATATTCTACCAGCCGTAGAAATCGAGTAGGTTATCTTTTATTGTTTGACTTAGATAGAAAAATACGATCGCCAATACCATATACTAAACCATCCATTATGAATGAGCGAAATGAAGTAAAGATTGGCGTAGGAGCGGGAGGTGTATTACTAGGCATGAACGCAGACGAAGTGATCAGTACTTTAGGGAATGATTACCAGAAAGAAAGCTTTGAAGAAGAAAAGTTATTTTACTTGAGCTACTACAAGCAAGGAATAGCAGTAGCCTTCACCAATAATTTAGTAGATGTCATTTTTCTTTATAGTGGTCTTGTAGGAGGGTATGAAACAGGGCAATTCCAAAGATTTGAATGCCAAATAGCACCCAGTATCACGATGGACGCCACTTACGAGGAGGTCATAGACGTATTTGGACAACCACTTAAAGAAGGTGATTTATCTGGCGCGGATATTCCCAGCAAATGGCTGCATTATGAGGGAATCGGATTCAACTTTGTTATCGAAAGCGGTCAAATTATTTACATATCTATCTCTTAGCCTTCACATCAGTTGATGTCGAATAGAATAATTTAAGCTATTTTTGCTGTAACAAGATAAAAGCTAAAAAAATGGAAAAGAATTTCTACTTCGATGACGAGGAAATAGGGCTCGCTAAAACGACCAGTCATCCCAATTTTAATACTATCGTAGAAGAAGCATTTTACTATGATCTGATGGATGATTTCTCTCCGTTCGGAAATGATACCGGTGCAGATACGCTAATGACACTCTCTGATTGGATCAAAGAAAACAGCAGTGACGAGGGTATTCTCCCTTGGATGTTCGCGTACATTGATAGCTTTGGCTTCAAATATAAGAGTGAAGATGTGGCACAGTTGATTACCCTTTCTGAGATTAGCCATATTCTCCAACAGGATGCATTGATGATTCGTTGTATGGATCAGGCTATCATTGCCACAGGATTCGGACAAGTCAAGATCACGGGCAGGATCAATAAGCAGTTAAAAGAAGTTACGCAAACCGCTCTTGAGCGACAGCTCCTCATCACTAAGCAAGATTTAACGCGGGGAAAAGAAGCGAGCATAGCCATCATAAAAGAATACTTGGAGCGAGTGGAAACGATGAAAAGAGACCTCTTAAAATTACCATAAAATTTCTCAATAATAATGTAGAGGGCGAATAGCCTTAAAATAAATCTTACTATTTCGTTTTTGCAAAAACACTTATCGGTAGAGTAACCTATCAAGCTGTTACTACACTGATCATCTTTATTTCAGCAGGTGTTTCTTAGGCACTTTTACCCTTCCCTCTGCGTGATCGTCCTAGTTTTCCCAAACTTCTTAGCAGCTATTAAGCACATACCCACTAGCTATTTTTAAGGCACTCACAGAAAAAACAAGGGTACTCACAGATATTTTTTTCAACTAGCCTTAGAGAGATGCATCTTCGTGTAAAAAGGTTATGCGGTTTCTCTTTCTACTCTTTTTCTGTTTGGGTCACCTCCCCATTTTTGCTCAAAGTACTACTTTGCAAGGGGTTGTCTTTGATGCCACCTCTAAGGCATCCATTCCTTATGCCACGATTGCACTGCTTCATAACGATACCATTGTAGGGGGCACGCTGACCGATGAGGAGGGAAAGTTCAGTTTACCTGTCACCTCCACCTTTACCGCAATCACATTTAGTTTTGTAGGCTATGAAACTTTCCGTATCGACAAAAGCAACCTCACTTCACTCAATGACATACAAGTAGGTTTGCAGGCCTCTACAGAATACCTCGAAGAGGTAGTAATTGAAGGCGAACGAACCATTAACCAAATAGAAATAGACCGTAAGGTCATTCACTTGGGGGCTGATCTCCAGCAGGCAGGCACTACTGCCTTAGAGGCTTTCGATCAAATCCCTGATGTTCAGACTGACCTAAGTACAGGCAACCTCTCCCTACGGGGTAGTAGCAACGTAAGGGTTTTGATCAACGGTAAACCCTCAGGAATGGCCACTGGCGAACTACTCAATCAAATCCCTTCTTCTTCCATAGAGCGTATTGAGATCATCACAGCACCCTCTGCTAAAAACCAAGCAGATGGCATTGCGGGAATTATTAACATCATTCTCAAGAAAGATACCGCGCAAGGACTCAATTTAACCCTCGATGGCGGCGTAGGAACCTTTCGTCATCATTATGGTGTGGCAGGCAATTACAGTACAAGCTGGTTGAATACACGATTCAATGGGCACCGCAGCTTTCAGAAGAGAGCCAGCTACCAAACTCTACGTAGAAGGTATACTAATGAGGATACGGAAAACATCTTCACTCCGCACGAGTTTGACGGTGAGGTAAATCGATTGAGTCTTGGCCTTGATGTCTTTCCTCATAAAGCCCTTGAGGCTTCGCTAGATTACGAGTACATAGACGACTACCATAGCTTTTATAATCCCTCTTTTTATACCCAAGTAACAGGCGTCGATGATTTTGTTTACTTGAGAACTTCCGAGCACTTTCACCTTACACATACTGCCAACGCCAACATTCGGTATTCTTTTGCCAAAAAGGATCATTTTATTGAGCTAGACTATAACCTCAATAGCAATGACAACAGGTTTCCAGCAAGAGACTTCAGGAATAATCAATTTACCCTAGCAGAAGACTACGACTACGATAATAGGCTGCATTTTCTAGGAGTAGACTATTCACTTCCAATCACCAATACCCTTATTTTAGAGGCAGGCTTTGCTTGGAACAAACGGTCGCTACAGTCGGCTTACGTTTTTAATGATATGGCTGTCAATTCACAAGATGCTTTTGATTATGGTGAAAATATCTACGCTGGTTATCTGCAAGGGCGATGGCGCTTCTCCAAATTCACGCTACAAGCAGGGCTACGTTATGAGTATTTCCATTCAGAAAGTACAAGTACACAGCCGCCCCTTGGTGTACAAAAAAGCTTTTCAAATCTCTTTCCGTCTTGGCACTTATCTTATCAATTAACAGAAGGCAAACGCCTCAATCTTGGTTACAGTAGGCGGGTAGCGCGTCCTAACTTTAGGCACCTCAACCCTTTTCAGCTAGGGAATCCTTACTTTAGATTTGAAGGAAATGCAGACTTAGCACCAGAATTTAGTGATAATATTGATATTGCTTATCAATACAATGCAAATAAGCTCGATTTCTCTCTTTCTTCCTTTTTTCGCGCCAGAAGTGAGGTAATACAGCGTATTGATCGATTTAATGAAGAGGGTGTACAAATCGTTAGCTACGTAAACGGTGGACGCAATAGCACCGTGGGTATAGAGGCGAATCTCAACTATGTGCTCCTTCCCTTTTGGACTTCTAGCATAGCAGGCAACTATTTTTATACCCATATTAAAGAAGAGACCTTAGTTACTTGGGCTCATCTTTATAGCGCAGTGATTCAATGGCGCAATACATTTAAACTCTCAAAGCAATTCTCGCTCGACATAAGCTACCGCCACGACCCCAGAAGACAACAGGCCTTTCGGTATTACGAGCCTAGAAATAGGTTGGATGGTGCTTTTAGTGCCCGTTTCCTCAAGGGGAAACTATCAGGTAACTTGAGGGTGATCGACCTGCTCAATCATAATCCTCAAAAGCGGGTGGCTAGAACGTCGACGGTAGAACAAAGAGAAACGTGGATTTTTGCTACCCAAACCCGTAACTTCCTACTGAGTGTTACCTACCGGCTGTTTGAAAAGAAAGGCTTGCAAAGAAACCGTAAAAAAAGGGATTATCGACACGGCGGAACTACTGATTAAATTGTATTTTTAGTATTCATGAAGCAACCAGAAAAGTTAGTACAAAAATGGGAACCTTGGCTACACATATTGCTTTGGTTACTTGTTTTGTTGTTTCCTTATATCAAATACCTAGAGCGCGAAGGAGGCTAACCTGGGAGTTTTATACATGAACTCTATACAACGCTCTTTTTGATGATACCTTGCTATGCTGTTTATTTTTGGTGGTTAAGATTAGCCAAAAAGGAAAGAGCCGCCAATAGCCTTTTGTTGGTATTGATTTTTGTAGGGAGTGTTGTTGGCTACGAGTCGACAGATGCTTTTTTTCACGATCACGGCTTTCAACCATTCAGGTGGAAGCAGATGTTCTCTAGCTTCGTAAAGTACGTTGCCTTCTCTGCCTTTTTTGTAGCTTTCTATTACCTAAAGAAAACCATCAAGCAGCAGCAAAAAATTCAGGCGATTAACAAAGAGAAAGACAATGCAGAACTGAATGCCATAAAGGCTCAACTTACGCCACACTTTTTATTCAATACGCTTAACAGTATTTATGCAGATGCCCTCAAAGTTGATCACTCCTTGGCCAAAACCATCCTGATGCTCTCTGATAATACCCGGTATTTTTTAGAGCAAGGGCGCCAAATGGAGGTATCGCTGGCTGACGAAATTGCTCATATTAAAAATTACTTAGCGCTCCAACTACACCGCCTCCAAGACAAAATTCGGATAGACTACAGGGAAGATGTTGAAAACAACCGCCTGACCATAGCGCCTTTACTGCTAATTCCCCTAGTAGAGAATGCCATCAAATACACAAGTATGTTGAGTGGTAATGGACATCTTATCAGTTTACATTTAAGCGAGCAAGCAGGGCAATTTCGATTGATGTGTTGTAATCCTAGAAAGGTTCACACTGAAGAGGCGCTAAATGAGCAATGGAGAAAGAGTGGTATAGGACTGTACAGTATTAAAAAAAGACTCGCCTTACTGTACCCTAACAGCCATTCACTTCAAATAGACGCAAAGCCTACACTATTCAAGGTAAATTTAACTATTCAATTATGCTGAAGGTAGTAGTATTAGAAGATGAAAAAGCAGCGCAGGCGCTCCTCCTTAGCTACATAGAGAAAGTACCCTTCTTAACTTGTATTGGTATTTTTGAAACAGGGCTACATATGCCAAGCGAAACGCTCCAAGCGGCAGATATCCTATTTTTAGATATTCAACTGCCAGAGTTAAATGGTATCGCTTACGTAAAAACATTGGTAAATGCTCCTAAAGTGATCGTCACTTCTGCCTTTTCCGAATATGCGCTAGAAGCTTTTGAAATTTCAGTAACCGACTACCTCTTAAAACCCTTCGACTTCGAGAGATTCCTGAAAGCGGTAACCCGTGTACAAGCCACTTACTTTTCAGAAGTAAAAGAAACTTACCAATACTTATACACCGATAAGACACTACATAAAATCAAGACAAGTGATATACTTTACTTACAAGCACAAGTAGACTACTTAGCATTCATGACGATCGATCAGAAAATTCTCATCCACGATAGTTTAAAGAACTGGGTCGAAAAACTCTCCCCCTATGGTTTTGTACAGTGTCATCGCTCCTATGTCGTTAATATAAAGGCCGTAAAAAATATTTCACAAGCCCGCCTAACTATCGGTGAGGTACAGCTCCCAGTAAGTACTACTTACAGAAAAGAGCTCATCGCAAAGTTTGAAGGGAGTTAGTTGGTAGTCAAGTACTGATGAGGCTATACCCTATACATTCGTTTTCTTTTCTGTCCATTGCTACTATGAGAGCTATTAAAATTCTAATCATTTATTGGAACACTACAGTTAATACTTATATATTCTTTTTAGGCACTTTTAACACCAAAAAATACTATGAGTTTTCAAGAAAAAATAGGCATCGTAACGGGTGCTGCTCAGGGAATAGGAAACCATTGTTCAAGCCCTTTTAGAAAAGGGCGCTACCATCGTCGCGGCTGACATCAAAACTATCGACTATACCCACGAAAGGCTACAAACCTACAAGTTAGATGTTTCGGATGAAGCCAGTTTTATTACTGGAGCAGAAATTATTATCGATGGTGGTTTAAGCGCAATGTAAAATACTATAGGCGCTTTTTAGAAGGATAGCTAACATAATTATTCGACAGAGGAAACTAAAGTTGGGTAACTGCCCTTACCATAGGGTTACTTTTGTCATTTTTTACGCGAATATACCAAACAGACCTCAATAGAATTTTCACCTTAAAGCCAGTCAAGTATGACCTCTCCAAAGGATAATACTCTAGCAACGCGAGCGCTTACACCTCATTTGGGTGTTCAAGTACTTCATTTGGATCCTAACAAACCGATGGATGATACTACCATTCAGGCATTAGAAGACCTGATCGATACGCATCAGATAGTGTTACTCAAAAGTGCTGATCCTATCGATAAAGCAGCTCAGGTAGCGCTTACACGGCAACTAGGTGAACCGTGGAAATATGAGTACGTGCCTGGTCAATACCGAGATTACCCAGAAATTTTTAAAGTAACCAATCAACAAGGTGATGGCTTTACCAATACTGGGCAAGCTTGGCATTCTGATGGGTCATCAGAATGCATTTAAGTATCTTTTCTATTAATACGATTCCTACCGATGGAGCCTCTACCTACTTTTCGAACCTCCATTATGCCTACGAGCGACTTCCTGCCTCTAAGAAGGAGCAACTACGTACCCTCACCAGTGACTTTGGGAAACGCTATAAACCACATCCTATCATTTGGGAACATCCCATTACCGCTACTCCTGTTTTACACATCAGCGAAGGCTTTAAAAATGGTTTTATTAAAGCTGATTCGGGCGATCGTATCTCCAAGGATGAAGCAGAAGCAATTCACCAGTTTCTCAACGATCATATGTGGGAAACAGACACCTATTATGAGCATTCTTGGCAACAAGGTGATCTTATCATAGCCGACAACTATGCAGTAGCACATTTCGCCAAGCCCAATTATAGTAATACGCTACGTGTATTGCACAGAACCGCTACGAAAGGCGAGAGAAGAAAGCGTGATCTAAATAAGTAGTTGTTATTACTTTCTATAATCCCTTAATCGTCTTGAAATAGTTTTCTATGCATCGTGGTACTATACCTCTCATAAATTTAGACAATCATTATAGCTGACTGCCTTATTGAATAATGAACTTTTATAAGTTACTTTACAGCGCGAGTAGCTCCTTTCAATTGGTAATATTTACTATATAGGCAAAATGCACAATCATTTACCAGCTCATATAAAAGAGAAGTTTCAGGTGACCTATAGCGAATATAAAGCTGATGGATTTACCCTATTCAAAGCACAAAATCAGCAGTGGGGTGTTGTAAAAAATGATTCAGAAATTTTAATTGTTGCGCAATACGACAGTATAAGCTATCAAGAAAATAAACGCTGGTTTATTGGCGTAAATTTCAATAAAGCGTCTACAACCAAGCGTTGGTCATATTTCATTCATTCAGTAGATGGTCAGCTAAAAGTACAAACAGATCAATACGATTCCATTAGCGTTGATACCTTCGGGCATATCATCTGTAAGCGAGACCGTCAATTTGGACTTTTGAATGATGATCTGGAGGAAGTAATTACACCCAAATATGAAAGCTTAAAAGCGATTAGCAAAGACCTATTACAAGCAGAAAAGCACCATGCATTCGGCCTTATCGATAACAAAGAAAAAATAATTTACGATTTTACTATTTCTAATATTTTTGGAAGCCTTCAAAACGGCTGGTTGATTATTCAGGAAAATGGGCAATTCTACCATATAAACCCCTATCAACTAAAACGAATTGCCTTACCTTATTCTCATATATTGAGAGCAAGTAGTAATACGTATGCCGCACCCAATAAAAATGACCTCGATAAGTTTAAGACAGTCGTGGATGGCTTAAACATCCACGAAGACTACGACATAGATGACTTCTTCAACCTCTCAGGGAAATGGGGAATTATGGATTGTAATGGCGAAGCACTTATAGCACCAAGCTATACCTTTATAGACTTCTTTAGATCGACTAACTACTATAAAGTAGCGAGCGGTAAAATACAATTTGAGCTTTCCGAAGAAGGGAATTGGATAGCGAAGGGAGGAAAATGGGGCGTTATTAATAAGTGTAATGAAGTTGCTGTACCGTTAAAATTTGATTGGATAGAAGAAATAAGTGAAAACTTATTCGCTGTTAATCTCGGAGGCGTCGTGTATTACAACGATGATTTCCAAGAAAACTATTGGACAGCTAAAGGAGGAAAGTGGGGAGTAATCAACATCGAAGGAGCGGTAGTCGTACCCATCGAATACGATACTCTGATGCTCAATTGGTTTAGGGTGAAAGACTATATTTTTGTCCAAAAGAACACGACGACTTTTAAGGGTGCACTAGCCCATGATGTTTATGATTTTCAAGGAAATAAGATTGAGAAGAATAAACCTGACTATAGAAAACATATATTTTATGAATAAGAGATGTGTTTTCTATATAGGTGTTTTCTACCCTTAAAATAGCTCTATGCAACCATCGCAACGTAAAAGCTGTAAAAAAACCAAGGAATGAGCGAACCTGCTGTAAACTTAATGATCCGTTTATTGTTTAAATAATAAACATTCTATGAATAGCACAAAAAACAAAATAGCTGAAAGTGTACTTTTATCGTTTCTTACTTTTTTACTTCTATTTTTGAGCGTTACTTTTTCAAATGCCCAGCGACTTAAACAATACAGTACGCTTGATGAAGCCCTCACCAAACCTGAAGAAGTACAGTGGTTAGAACTTCATGCCGATACACTAACAGAGTTTCCTGAAGAGCTTCTTCTTTTTACCAATCTCCAATACCTAGATCTCTCCAATACAGGGATATCCTCACTGCCAGATAGTATTGCCAAATTAAGTAAACTACAATCTCTCAACTTATCAGGTACGCAAATAGTGACGCTCCCCAACGCTTTGGATCAGCTTACCTCGCTTACTTCCATTCAGTTATCTTATCTAGAAAACTTTGATTTGGCTAGCTCACTGATCGTCTTGTCCAGAATTCCTTCGCTAAAGAGCGTTGACTTGAAATACGATAACCTGAGCGAACTACCCGACAACATTCGACTATTACAGCAAGTGGAGCTTATTGACTTATCAGGGAATCCTATAAAAACGCTTCCCGACGAATTTGCTTCTTTGTCGCGTCTACAAACGCTGTATTTAAATAATGATAGCTATTTAGATTTGGATCAGAGTATTAATGTGCTTGCCAGAATCCCAAAGCTTTATGAGCTCCACCTTGAAAATGATGGCTTCAACACCCTTCCAGAACGTATCAAGTCGCTTCGAAAACTAAGGTACTTGTATCTAAACGAAAACAAGATAGAAGCACTACCAGCATCATTACAGGATATGAATAGTTTAGAGTACGTAGACCTCAATAAAAACCCCATTCCGAATATTTTTTGGGACAGTTATCGCCTTTCGCCCAAGGTTAAAATAAATATTAGTGACTAGTAATTTTCTTCGTTACTACTTATGGTAAGCAAGAGAACAAGCCTATTTTGGCAGCCAGGGCCATTATCAAAGCGGGTACGGTAGCGCATCCTCCTTTACGATTAGTGCTTGGTAAAGATGCATTAGATAGCATTCGCCAGAAAATTTACTCTATGAGCGATGAACTTAACGAGTGGGAGGAAGTAACCATCAATACCGCTTTTGTGAAGTAAGTGATAGAGGTAACTATAATCATAGCAACTGTCCAATACTAGACGGCTGCTTATTTACTTTATTCAAGCCCTCACCTCCATGTAAAATAAGTAATTGTTGTACTTACTTTACAGGAAAAATGAGCACACATTTTTAATGTCAATAAGTAAATAACTTTACCTACGTGCAACCTCCTAAGCAAGCATTTGTCTTTACATAAATCAACAAAGACAAAATGAAAAAAATTAGCACCATAAGTTTACTACTCTCCTTGCTTTTTCATACACTTTCAGCACAAGAGACCAAGCGTTACAAAACCAATGAAACTACAGCTACAATCACTATTGACGGTAAGCTACAAGAAAAGTCTTGGGAGGCAGTTCAGTGGGCAGGTGATTTCATTCAAACCCAACCTAATAAAGGAGAAAAGCCAACTTATGCGACTCAATTCAAAATCCTGTTCGACCAACACTATTTATTCGTAGCCATCAGAGCGTTTGATGCACAACCTGACAGTATCGTCATGGAAGAAAAGCCAAGGGATTTCTTTGCTGGTGATTACGTTGAGATCAATATTGACAGTGACTTTGACAAAAAAGATGCTTTTTCTTTTACCATTACCGCAGCAGGTATACGAGGAGATGAATATATCCAAACTTCTAATAACTGGCTGAACGATTGGAGCCCCGACTGGACGGCCAAAACGACCCGCGATGAGCAAGGGTGGATCGCTGAACTAAAAATTCCACTCAGTGCGCTAGCCGTCTACACCAAGCAGACACAATGGGGTCTACAAGTGAACCGTAGGATCGCTAGACTAGACGAAAATTCTTCTTGGACTAAGGTTACTGACGACGCGCAATGGGTGGCTTCCTTTGGTCTTCTACAGGGCATTACTGGTATTCCTGTTGCAAAACGCTTCCTCCCCACTGATAAAATTGACGCTAAACTCCTACAAAATGACTTTTCAGGGTTACATCGTTCCTTGCAATCCTCCTACCCTTCCCTTTACCGTTATCGTAGTGAAAGCTTTATCAACCATCATTACCAACAGACATTAGAGGCCCTTACCCAACCCATCACCTTGCTTGACTTTTATAAAATAGTCGCTTCGTACCTGAGTAAAATTGGTGATGGGCATATGAAAGTTAAACTACCCGCATATTTCGCAAGTACATACAATGCCGACTTAAAACGATTGCCCTTTCAACTTAAGACAACCACCCACGGTGTATTTGTTACCGAAAACTATTCAGCAGATACGCTATTGAATGACGCACAGCTCGTATCCATCAACGGGCAAGCTATCCAGAAAATTTTACACGACATAGCCGAGCTGATTCCCGCTGACGGCCATAACCTGACTGGTAAATACCATCAAATGGCTGCTGATTTTGATTTTTATTATTCTTTAGTAGATGGCCTTGAAGAAAGTACCCAAATCGACTTCATCCTGAAAGGGCAACAAAAGGTAATTTCCGCGAATATCCCTCTTTTGACAACCACAGCACTTGAGCAAATAAAAGCAACCAGAGGAACGCCTCAGCGAGGCAAGCCATTTGACTATAAACTGAAGAATAACATTGGTGTCATGACGCTTCGTACTTTCAATTATCCCAAAGCATTTCAGAAGTTTGTAGATGAAAGCTTCCAACAACTAGTCACCTCAAAAATCGACAAGCTTATTTTGGATTTGAGAGGAAATGGTGGTGGAGAAGAAGTCAATGCTATTTATTTGTATACTTATTTGACAACAAAGCCTTTTAAGTACTATGACAGGTACGAGGTAAATGTTGCTCCTCATAAGAAAGTTGAGCAAGCATCTACGTTAGTTTCTTACGAAACGCTCAACTTCTTTGCCTCCATCGTCTCTCTGGATAGTGCAGGAAGGCGTATCATCACCGATCTGGCTCCATTGAAGGGGAATTTGTTAGATCCTACCACTTGGCAACAACCAAAAGTAGAGAATAACTTTACTGGGAAAGTAGTTGTCCTGATAGATGGAGGCAGTTTTTCTGCTACTTCAGAAATCTGTGCTATTATGAAAAGAGACAAAAGGGCAACTTTTGTAGGTACAGAAACAGGGGGTACCTTTGATGGCAACACCAGTGGTATATACGACCACGTAACTTTACCCCATTCAAAACTTCAAGTAAAAATTCCCTTAATCAAATATGTAAGCGCGCTTGGCACTACTGAATATTGGTACGGAAGAGGAATAATGCCTGACTACCCCATTATTGATCAGGCGCTACACCAAAGTAGTGATAAAGACCGGGTGATGGACTTTGCCATTATGTACCTACAAGAGGCTGGACAAGCCTCTCGATAATAAGCATAATAGTGAAGCTATCTACCAACTTTCTCGTAACGAAGTAACTTTATTTAGTAGTCAACCTTTAACTTTTTATTATATACCCTATGAAAGAAACGCTTACTTGCTTATTAGTATGGCTCTCTGCTTTGGCTTGCCCAGGGCAAGATGCTTCCACATTGATGAAAGCGCTAAACAAAAAATTGAACACTAAAACTTATCCCAACATTGACTGTATCATAGTGAAAGTTGGGGATGACCTCATCTTTGAAGCATACTACAACGACTTTAGTAAAGATAGCCTACACGACACTCGCTCCTCTTTTAAATCTATCACAAGTCTTTTAGCTGGTATTGCGATCGACCAAAAACGCTTTGCGCTCGATGATTCGCTGGGGCGCTTTTTCCCTGAACTCAAAGAAGAAGGTAAACGCAATATCACCGTTCGAAACCTGCTGGAGATGCGTTCGGGTTTGAACTGCGAAGAGTTTTATGACATCGGCCCTGAATGCGAGAGCGAAATGTGGGAAACCAACGATTGGATCGCCTACTGTTTAGGCGTTAAGCTTATCAGAACGCCTGGCTTAAACTGGTCTTATAATTCTAACGAGCCAATGCTTGTGGGCGAAATCATTGCGCGCGCCAGTGGTATGAGTGTCATGGCGTTTGCAAAACGCTACCTCTTTGAGCCTTTGGGCATTGAAGATTACCGATGGACGCTCTCACCAAAAGGCAGAGGAATGACAGCAGGCTCCTTTTATATGAAACCATTGGATATGCTTAAAATCATCGACTTGGTAAGTAATAAAGGCACTTGGCAAGGCAAGCAGTTAGTAAGTAAAGAATGGATTGAGCAATCTACTGACTGTACCATCGACCTAGACTTCTCTTTTACCAGATACGCTAGAACGCCTAATGCCAAATATGAAAGCGCTTACTATGGCTTCTTCTGGTATAAGGAGCACCTACAATACAAAGACATCGACACGGAAGTCTTGTTTGCCTCTGGCAATGGCGGGCAGTACATGATGTGGCTACCTGACTATGACGCAAAAGTGGTATTTACAGGGAGTAATTATGGGAATTGGCGAGGAAAACTTCCCTTTGAGATACTTCTTAAATATCTTATTCCAATGATTGAGGAAAGAAGTGATGGGTAGTTTAGAGTATGTTTATTTTTTATAACTGCCCGTTTTTAAGATCGGTATAAGTGCACAGGCCTGAAAATCCAGCGGGGAGGCGGGTGGATTCGTGGGCAGAAGCTTTGGATTTAGCTGCGCTGAGCTCCCGTTGGTCGGTTTTTGGTTCGTTTTTGGCTACGCCGAGCTCGCCAGAGGCTCGGTTCATCAAGAACCGGAACGAAGTGGAGTTCAGCGAAGCTAAAAAATGAACGAAAGGTAAATCGAAGTACAAGTGATGAAAATTTCGTAAAATATTAATTATACAGAGTTTAATTTTTAAACGTTCTCTTAGTTGAGAGGTGCGCTAACCAACATCCTGAATACGTATATATTTCTTCTACAGTAGTTAGGCATCTCCAACCTCTAGCTATTTAGCGACGCTTGCCATTCAATAGTTTGACAAACAAAACATTTTGTGCTTAATTAATGTACATCAAAGTATTTTGATTCTCAATAAACGGAAAATATGAGCGTCAAAATACAGCTACTTTCTATTATATCTCAACAGCTTCTCGTTTTACTAGAATTCTTCTTGAAAAGAAACTTATTAAAACCTTAGAAGCCCCGTCTGGTAGGAGGCCTGCTCTATGTATTTGAACCGCTATTAACGCTTGTCAGCGTCCAGATAAACGCACATTATCCAACAGGGCTATTTTATTGTATCGTAACTTTTTTTTCTTATTTTAGTAGGCTAACTATAATACTCTTCTGACACCATGCGGTTATATGTAAGAGTAATCTCCTGACAAAATGGAAATTTCTACCAAAGGCAAATACTACGGACAAAAAGAAACGGAGCTATCTTTTGAAGGCATTTTATTGTCCAAATATGACTATCCTGTAGATAGAACCCCATGGCATTACCACGAGAATCCTTACTTCATGTTCGTCTTACACGGTAATATGATTGATGGCAACAAAAGAATGAAAAGCTTGTTGCCCACTGGAAGTTTGATGTACAACAACTGGCAAGAAGCCCACTATGGCATAAAACACTCTGAACAAGCAGGAGGCTTTCATTTAGAATTTGAGAAGCACTGGCTTGAAAAAAACGAGATCAACTTACCACTGCTTGAAGGGAGTCAGCCCATTGAGCAGCCTCGAATACACTTTCTTTTTACACAGCTATACCGTGAATTTATACTTGCAGATGCCAACAGTGAAATATCTGTAGAAACTTTATTGATTCAGATATGCGATGCCTTAATCAAGGTAAAAGAGGTCAGTCTTAAAGAGACGCCTCATTGGATTTTCAAACTAAAAGAATTATTGCATGATGACCCTTCCAAGTTTGATCTTAAATACCTTTCCGACCAATTGGGTGTTCACCCAGTACATATTTCCAGAGCTGCTCCGCAATACTTTTCTTCAAGTTTGGGCGAGTATGTAAGACAGTTGAAGCTAAAAAGAGCCCTCCCACTTTTACAAAATACGCATTACTCATTGACAGAAATCGCCTACCAAGCAGGCTTTGCAGATCAAAGTCATTTTAATCGTGTTTTCAAAGCGTACTTTAACCATCTCCCAAGTACATTTCGTAAACAACTACTCAAGTAATTATTATCTGATGTTAATCCTGTTCTATTTTACCTAGAAAAGGAGGAGTATCTTTGGTTGTCAAAAATGAGTTCAGTATTTCAAAACCAAATTTACTTTCTTATGCAGAAAACCCTCATTAACCTTCTTTTTTGTCTCTTTATCCATCAAACTACATGTGCACAGCTCGATTTCTCAAAGGTAAACACAGTAGCCTATCCTCTTTTAGAAAAAATGGATAGCGCTATTACTACGGGAAAGTACGAGCAAATTACCAGCGTTTTGGTAGCCAAAAAAGGTCAGGTAGTTTTTGAAAAATACTATAATGGTAACGATAAGAATTCTTTACACAATACCCGCTCTGCCACTAAAACAATGGCTACACTTCTTACGGGTATAGCTATCAAAAAGGGTCACGTACAATCAGAAAAAGATAAAATAATGAAGTATCTCCAGCACAAAATGCCCGTACAAAATCCAGACAAGAGAAAGGAGGCCGTCACGATAGAGGATCTACTCACCATGAGCTCTGTACTGGAATGCAATGATTTTAATAGCTTTTCCAGAGGAAATGAAGAAAGAATGTACCCTATAGAAGATTGGACAAGCTTTTTTCTTAATCTCCCTATCCGATCTTACCCCTTTGAACCAAAACCAGCCGAGCAGCCTTACGGAAGAGCCTTTAGCTATTGTTCTGCTGGCGCAGCAGCCGTAGCTGCCATCTTGCAGTCAGCCATTGGTACTCCCTTAGATCAGTTTGCCAAGCAACACCTCTTCGAGCCACTTGGTATTGAGCAATACGAACTCCACTATACCCCCGAAGGCATCTTAAATACCGCAGGCGGGAGCGGCTACAGCAGCCGAGATTTCCTAAAGCTGATTCAAATGTGCTTAAATGACGGTGTTTGGAAAGGACAGCAGATCGTTCCGAGCGCTTGGCTAAGAAAAGCCACTACGCCTAAAGCCAAGGTTCGTGAGGATATTGACTATGGTTATTTACTTTGGCTGAGAAGTTTTGGAAAAGAAAAGCTTTATCAATCTTACTACATGTCTGGTAATGGCGGGCAGAAAGTTTTGGCTTTACCTGAGCTGGGCTTAGCGGTTGTGATTACTACTACCAACTATGGCAATAGAAATGCTCATCCCTATACCAATGCACTTATGAACGACTTTATTGTACCTGCTATGACAGAATAGTAAAAACATCTGTTATGAAAAAGCGTAAATTGTTGCTAAATAGATAGTAACTATACGCAAATGAGAATAGGCATCGTACAAATCAGCCCTGTAAGAGGAAATATCGAGCGCAACATCAGTAATCATCTGTATTTAATCGAACAGATCATCAAGCTGAAAGCTGACCTTATTATATTTCCAGAACTCTCCCTTACTGGTTATGAGCCAACATTGGCAGAGTCACTCGCTGTCCAGGTGGACGATGCCCGGCTCACTCCCTTTCAAGCATTCGCTGACAAAAATGAGGTTGCCATAGGCGTAGGGGCACCCACAAAAGCTACTGACGGCGTGAATATCAGTATGCTAATTTTTCAAGCATATAAAGAGAGGAGTCTTTATACTAAAAGCCTGTTACACGAAGACGAGCTACCCTATTTTACAAGTGGAAAAAGCCAGCCTTCTTTACAAATAAAAGGAGAAAAAGTGGCGCTCGGCATTTGTTACGAAACCTTACAAAGAGCTCACTTCGAAGAAGCAGTCAACAAGCAGGCTGATATTTACATAGCCAGTGTTGCTAAACCAGACCGAGGGCTCAATAAAGCTTATCTACATTTTCCTTCAATAGCCCAAGAATTTCACCTACCAGTTTTGATGGCCAACTGTGTAGGCTTTTGCGACAACTTTCTTAGTAATGGAAAAAGTGCTGTATGGAATAGCCAAGGAAAATTAGTAGAGGAGCTTGACACAGAAAAGCAAGGTTTTATCCTTTACGATACCAAACGCGACGAGGCGAAGCGTGTCAGTCTGTAGTTTGCTAGGCTGTATTACTGATTACCCCGACTTATGAAGCTTACCCTCCTCCAGAAGCAGTGTGTCTAAGTAATCAATACCATAAACAAAATCCAAGCAGACGCTTAGAAAATATGGGAACGTGAAAACTACCACTCAGGTGTAGCTTGTCGTTACAGTCTTCATCTTGAATCAGTATTTCTAGTACGAGGATTGTAGTAATTACTAAGCGCTGTAGCAAACAGTCATCGTAAATATTTACGACCAAGCAGAAAACTTTATTCAGTTATTCGAAAAGTTCGTAGTCCGAACCTTTATTAAATTCAATTGTTTTGTAGTGTAAGAATAATCATTTGAGCAGGTACGTACAGAATTTCTAAGATATGCACAGAAGAGAATTCATTAAAGGCTCCGCTATACTAGGAGTATCACTGGTAACCAGCCGAATAGTCACTGCTTCTGGCCTGTACCATGCAGATACCCAAAGACGTGTTCATAGGATTGTCAAATCTAAAAAAGTCAAAGTGGGTACCTTGCCCGTCATCAGAGCCTTTGCGGGAAACCACCTGGATTATGTATCTCCTTACGTATTACTTGATGAGTTTGGCCCTGTCACCCTTGAGGCAGGGCAAGACCCTCTACGTGTAGAGGCACATCCGCACGCTGGCGTATCTCCCACCACTTACTTTTTAGAAGGTACTGGCCATCATAAGGATAGTCTCAACTATGATTTTCAAATTGAGAAGGGTGACTTTATGATGTTTAATTCGGGTAGTGGAGCGATCCATATGGAAGAATCTGGTCAGCAATTATATGATAAAGGAGGCGCCTATCATGGATTTCAAATATGGTTAAATATTCCTTCACAGTATAAGATGATCGATCCCACCACTACTATCAATCGCCCTACTACTCAAGAAAAAATTGAAACAGACCAGTACACCATTCAAGTAGTACTGGGAACACTACATAATACCACATCAAACATTGAGTTGCTGACACCCGCTTTTTACTATCATGTAAAAATGAAGAAAGATGCCCGTTTAGATATTCCAACTGATCCTACCCATAATGCTTTCGTATACTTGGTAAGTGGAAAACTAGAAGTAGAAGGTGCAAGGACACTTGATGAGCACCAAATTGTGCTGTATGAGCGAGGTGAATCCAGTATCAAGTTATATGCCCAAGAAGCTTCTGAAATGTTGGTATTAGGAGGAAAGCCGTTAAATGAAGTGGTTTATTCTTACGGTCCATTTGTTATGAACACAAAGGAACAAATCGTTCAATGCATTAAAAATTACCAATCAGGTAAAATGGGTAATCCTGATGAAGTAAACCGTTGATCTCCAAGGTAGTTATATAGTCTATCATCACGAGCTATTGTCGTAGGTTTTGTAAGTTACTCACCCAAGTTCATTAGCCTGCAAGAAAATTCAAATGAACGACCATAGGCGTCGTGATCTGTCTTGGTAAGGCAGCCAGTTTACAAGACCTATAACGGTGACAATGCCTCTACTATGTACTCGCCCACATAGTTTCTATCCAACTCTACTTTTATCTCTTCTTTGAGCGCAGCTTCTAGTTGCCCCGAAAATAATGGATGATAATCGATCCTAATTAATGGGATACATACACTTACCCTACTATTTCACCTTTAGCCATTCAGTGAGCTCATTTTGTTTTAGAAGGCATTTACTAACCACACCGTCGCTATCTTGAATAAATTCAATGGTAGCTTGTGGCGACACCGTATCAATTACAAATGTAGATTTTTGTAGAGCAGTGAGTTTAGAACGCCACTTCCCTGCTTCACTCAATATTAGTTTTCCTTTTTTTAGGCTCACTTCAATTTTTCTATTTTCTCGTGTATAAGTTCCTACATATTGGCTTACGTCTAGCGAATCAAGGTTTAATCTGGCGAGGCTATCAGCGTTTTAAAATCTGCCCATTTATACACAGAAGCTACACTTCTTATGATTTCTCTGATAATTTCTGTGTTGGTACCATTCACCATCACCACTAAGCCGTTTCCATTTTCTGCACTGAAGTAGAGCTTTCCTCTAAAGCCTTTATTAGCACCAGAATGCTGTAAATAGGCGCTGCCCATTTTCTTCGATGTAAAAAGCCCTAGGGCGGTGTTACTACTTTTTAAGGGAGGTGTCACTAATATTTTACTTGATGGGTTGGAAAGGATTTTACCAGCGTCATTTTTCAAGCTTAGTTGCACATCAATTATGAGCTTGGCCAAGTCAGAAGGGGTAGTCCATAAGCCCGCCGCTGCAGATTCAGGGTATATGTTGTAGTGGTTCTTTAAAGGTTGACCGTTTGCTAAATGGCCATAGGCCAAGTCATCTAGATATTTATCGAATTCTACTGAGTAGAAAGAGTTGTTCATGCCCAAAGGCGTGAAAATATTCTCATTCAAAAAAGCTTCATAAGAGGTATTTGCCTGATTGGTTAGGATGAGTTGAGAAATGGTAGTTCCTCCGCCAGAGTATTTAAATGCTTCGTTAGGAGGCATGATCTGCTTTACCTTATCTGAGTTTGCTGGTTGGTTTCCCTCCAGTGTTTGTACTATATTCGGTAATTTCTTTGCACTTTTATAGCCGCCAAATCCGTGTGTTGATAAGCCTGCTGTATGGCTTAGCAGTTGCCGAAGCGTAATTGGATCTGTACTAATTTTTTTGTTGTAGGGAAACTTCCAAGAAGTTAAATAAGTATTGATATCCTCATCCAAGTCTATTGCCTTCGATTCCCTCAGCTTCAGGAGGGCTACTGCATTCACAAATTTACTCATCGAGGCAGCTTGGAAGACGGTTTGTGCGGTAACGTCTCCTGCTCCCGCCTGGCCAGTTGTTCCGTATCCTTTTGCCCAGTCAATTTTATAATTGTGGATCACTGCGAGGCTTAATCCAGCAATCTGGTACTTGCGCATGCGTGCTTCAAGATTCCAGCGCGCGTCGCCTTCCTTTGACACCAACGGGCGAAGATTATTCTCAACTTTCTCTATTTTTTGTTGTGTATCAGCATCAAGCGTTTTATCGGTTTGTGCCTGTAAAGCAACCTGAAAGGTACTCACTAGAACCGTAGTAAATAATAGTATTTTTAGTTTCATTGAGAAGGTTTTGTTTTGAAAGTTACGAAATAAAATCGTTTTCTTGATATACTGATGCCTCCTTTAAACCGACACAACAAGCAAGCATAAATCCGTAGTCCCTATAATAATAAAAATTAAAACCTATTGCGATAGTATCACTCCAAAAATCAGTATCTTGAACAATAGGTGCCGTCAAAATAGTCATATGCGTACCACAACGAAACCAGATGGGCGCTGTCACGAGATTCTTCGGAACAAGCGTTGCTAATTGGCAGTATCTATGATACTCAAATGGCATATCGAAAAAGAGAAGGTTGGTCTTTGATAAAGGTGTAATGATAAACGAGTTGCATCAGGATATCAACACAATGCATGATACTTTTCAGCGAAGACTTTTATTCTACATGAAATCTGATAACTAATTTATTACGATATATAACACAACAAAAAATAATAGAGTACCTTATGCCTCATCCACTTTATAGAAAAGCTTATAAGGCACTTTCTCCTCAAGCGAGAGAATCTCTTTTAAAACAAATCGCTGTAGCCTACCCAGTTTTTTCTTTTCTGCGTTTCGAGCACTTTAGCCGTTATGGGATGGATACCCCTACTGCTGTTTTCTCGTATCAAGGGCGTGAGTTTGTCTTCGTTCCTGGCGATGAGGTTACTTTGGGCTGGGATACTTTTGCAGAAGGGATGGATCAAGCGACCCGAGAAGATTTAGAAGCATCATTACAAGACTGCGGCCTAGATGATATCACCTTAGACAACTATTTGCAAGCATCGACCTCGCCTGTTCGTAAAGCAAACCTCTCACCTATGCTAGTAGAAAGGCAACTCAACAGTATTGGTTGGGAACCCATACCGCTTGACAGTCCTGCGTTAGCGCCCTTTGAGAAAGCGCTACAAGATTTTAGCAAGCAATCTTATCAAGAACTGACTATTCACGATACCCTCAAGCTTCAAAAAACAGCTACTGGTATAGTCGCTTATCTTTATGAAGCTATTAACTATCAGGATTTCCTCCTCAAAATTGCTTCGCATAAAGGCTTTTCGATTCCCACCGAAGATGAGTGGGAATATTTATGCGGAGGTGGTACACGCACGCTATTTCGCTGGGGCGATAGCTTCGATTATGATATGGACTTGGCACATTTTTCAGTAAATGCACCCGTAGATCAGCCTCTTACCCTAGAGATACCTAATCAATTTGGGTTGAGCATTGCCTACGACCCTTACAAGTATGAAGTAGTACAGGCAGATTGTATGCTAAAAGGAGGGGATGGGGGTTGTAATATTTGTGGTGGGCTTGGCTTGGTGATGGGGTACTTATCCACTGCTACTTATTTTAGAAGTTATGACAGCGCAGCCGACGAGCTGAGCTATAAAGAAGACATTGCGGGTGATTATACCTTTTATAGACGGTTATTTTCGCTTAATAATTTCTTGGCCTGAAGTTATTCGAAGTCAAACATCTACTTTTATGACGCTAACTATGAAGTATGTTTTTTTCATCCTATTACTCTTGTCTTGCTCAAAAGCCATAGGACAACCCGATCGTATCTATAATTCTCTAGAAGAAGCTACACTACAACCTGACGCTGTCTTTCAACTATTTCTCGACAGACAATCTTTAGAGGCTGTCCCTGAGGCCATCGTCAAGTTCAAGAATTTGACAGTGCTTCATTTAGATAGAAATAATATTCGCTCTATTCCACTCTTTATGATGCACCTCCCACAGCTCAAAGTACTATCGCTCAATTTTAATAAGATTGATACGCTTCCTTTACAGATAGGGAAGTTATCCCATTTGGAAGCATTGAGCCTTCAGGCAAATCGTATCAGCCAAGTCCCTGAGACTATTGGTCAGCTACACCACCTGAAAGAACTTAACCTTGGTTGGAACGACATAACTGTCTTACCTACCTCTATAGGTAATCTTACCAAACTGCATACAATATATTTAGGTGGTAACTACCTTAAACAGCTCCCCGCCTCTTTTAGTCAACTCATACACCTCACCAACGTCAATCTCTACGATAATCAATTTGAAGCGGTACCCGAACAGCTATCGGCCTTAAAAGAACTTAAAATTTTGTCTATGAACCTCAACCAAATAAATAGCTTTCCTGCTTTCCTATCGAACAACCCACACCTTGAAAGACTTTGGTTGAACCACAACAAGATTACCCACCTACCCGACACGATCGGAGATTTTCAAAGTCTAAGCGCTTTGGGTCTTAAGAATAACCGACTCGGTAAAATCCCTACGACCATAGCAAAGCTGAAAACACTACGCTGGCTGGAACTACAAAAAAACAACTTATCTCAAAAAGATACTTTGGCCGTCAAATCACTTCTACCAAAAGCGAAATGCCATTTTTGAGTAGGGTAGTAATAGTCCTTACTTCATACGTGCGCTTACCTTTATGCAGCCATTATAAATATTTGTAAACAAGTCATCTGTAGTGATTTCCTCAAAAACATTGTTGTTTTTTCTGTATTAACAAATTATTACTGTTACCATAAAAGCCTATCAAAATGATATTATCTATTATATTCGTAGGTAAGTTTTTTACAAATTAACAATAACAAATTTAGCTATGGGACTTAAAGAAAAAAGGGCCATCAAAGAGGTAGAAGATAACCAATATCCAGCATTTAAACAGAAAGTAGCAGACATTATTGGCTTTGAAGTAGCACTTGAAATCAACTGGGAATCATTAGCAAGAGAAGGAAGCGACCATATTTACAAAGAAGGTTTCGAGAAAGTTTTTGTAACACCTACTTTGGAAGCATTCGAGTCTATTTGCCAAGACGATATGGGAAAAGAAGCCATCAAAGAAGCACTAAAGAAAATCGTTATCAAAGATGAAAATGACCATTTTTCTTATACCCAGTGGGTAGATTTCAAAGAGGGTATACTCACTCTAGATCATAAAATCGACACTAACCTAGATGATATCGCAGCACGTAAAGGAAGCCTTCAAGAGACTTTAGAGTCAGCCCTGTAACGTAAACATAAAAGGTGAGTGAGAAAAGCTCACCTTTACTACTTGCTTCTATGCTAGAAGCAAGATTCATCAAAACGCAGCTTTTAAGGCCCAATGCTCCCTCTTATAAAAAAACTCTTTTTATAAGTTGTAGACAAAAGTAGTGTTCCCCTTAATACGATTTGGAAACCAACGATACATTAATTATTTTACATAGGTCAATGCGCTACTCAGCAAAATAGTTTCGCCACTTATCTGCCACCATCAATCTAAGAAGAGCCACCCTATGAATGCCAAGCTTTTGTTTCATTATGTAAGTTACTTGCAGTATCCCCTTCTATTTCTTGCCCTCTTTTTTGCTTACAGGCCTTACTTTATAGGAATGGACCTTACTACTGAAAAAGCAAGTATCATTTTACAGAATCTTAACAACGCACTTATCTTTATGGGCTTGGGGATCAGTTTTTCGACCCTTCAAGACACTACCAAGGTACAGAATAAGCTGTCGAAAAAGATTTGGGAGCACCCTAAAGGGGGGAAGATTGCTATTATCGTCATTGCAGTAATGGCATTTGCTTTTATCATCTACGGCCTTGTTGGTTACTTAAGTGTTGGCAACACTAAGCTCAAAGAGGTATCTATTGGTATAGTCGTTTTGGGGATTGGTTTCATTGGTCTGCTCAAAACGTCCATTGAAATATTTGAAAATCACCGAAAAGACAAACGTATTCCTATTAACGAAGTAGAAGCGCACTAAAAGAAAAATAGAAGCCATACCGCAATAACTTAGATTTTTGTAATCTACCTTAGGCTTATTTTTAAAGATAGCATAGCTAAGTTGGTTTGAGCTGGCCAGCCACGCTACTGTCATAATAAACGGCCCACTACAAGCGTTGTTATACAGAAAAGAGTCAAATTACTATTATCCTACAATGAAAATAATTCGTAAAGTATTCACATTCATTTTTCTATTTGTCTTTATTGTTTGCACAGTCAGTCAAGCACAAGTAAAATCCTCCCCTACTGAGATTTTCACGAAAGAACTCACTGAGTTGCAGACCTATTTTTCTATTCCGGGGATGAGCGCCCTCATCGAAAGTAATGGAGAAATCGTTTATGAAAAATACCTAGGCTACGCTGACTTAGCTACCCAGCGTAAAGTAGAGATGCAAACTGCCTTTCCCGTTGCTTCCCTCACCAAGATATTTTCTGCCACCTTAGTGATGCAATTAGTGGAACAAAATAAGTTATCGCTTGATACGCCCGTCAATCAATTCTTACCCAACACAACACTAGACGACGCCATTCAAGTAAAGCACCTCCTTTCGCACACCTCTCAAGGAGAAATCGGCGAGCAGTTCTACTATAGCGCACGCTTCGGGCTACTGACAGCTATCATTGAAAAAGCCGCTGGTAGACCCTTTAAGGCACTGATGCAGCAAAAGATTTTCATACCTGCTGGCCTGCAGCATACTTTTCTACTCGAAGACTCCACCCAATTAGCACAAAAAAATATTGACTTGGCTTCCCCTTACGTACTAGAAGAGGGTGTTAGTAGTGGTTTTATCGATTATGGCTATTCTACCTCAGCGGGTATTGTCTCTACCGCCCGCGACCTGCTACGTTTTACACAAGCCCTCGATGCCAACAAGCTGATGACCGAAGCATCAAAAGGACGTATGTTCAGCGCTTTCCAACCAGGGCTACCCTATGGATATGGTATTTTTACCCAAAAAGTAGAAGAAATAGAGATCCTATGGAGCTACGGACAATACGACTGCTATTCGAGCCTACTCCTAAAAGTGCCTTCTAAAAACTTGACGCTTGTCTTACTCGCCAATAATAATTTGATGAGCGATCCTGCAAGACTAATTATGGGCGATGTCACCTCGTCGCTTTTTGCTTTGAGTTTCTTAAAAAACTTTGTGTTTGACCTACCTACAATGCCCCTTCTCGAAGCGCCCAACGCTGCATACACCAATAACAGCTTTACTGAAAGTGAATTCTATAGAAAAAAGATACTTGCTCAAGCGCTGGCCGCCTCTTTTATGGCAAGGTTTGACGTCAGCAAAATGCAGCAAAGTGCTCAATTACTCGAAAAGACTTTCAAGCAACATCCTGATTATCTTTCCTACACTAATATTAACCTATTACACACCTTGAGCTTTTTAAAAGACGTGGCTTTTTACAGAGAACTGGGGGCTTTCAATCAGTTTGATACCCAAATTGAGCAAATCGGAAAGAAGTTATTGGAAGAAATGCCTAATAATCCCTATTTGCACACTTACCTAGGTACTTATTTCGATAGAAAGGGAGATGAGGCCACTGCCACCTTCCACTATAAAAGTATTGTAGACGCCAAGAACTTCTCTCGTAACTGGTATACAAAAGAGGCAGCCAACTGGCTCAAAGAACATAAGAAATAAAGAGAAAGAGGTACGGAGCGTGCTCAGTAATTTGTGTAAAACGAAACGATGTGTAAACATGTATAATGTAGTTTCACGCTAGTATAAATACTCAAATACATTTATATTTACGCCTAATCGTAACGATACACCTATGAAAGCGTGGCTTAAAAAAGCGATCAGTAATCGACGTTACTTGATTGGTCTTTATATTATTTTCGCTCTAGTGGCGAGTGTACAATCATTATTATTAGGCACTAACAATGTCTATGTAGAAGGCGGCTATGCTTACAATCATTATAACAATTACACCATCTTCGAGCAGTCTTTTTATCACCTGCTTAATGACCAAGATTTGTACATCCTTTACCCTAAAGAGCACTGGGACTTGTACAAATATACGCCTACCTTTTCTGTATTCTTTGGGCTTTTTGCGATCTTCCCCGACTGGGCAGGACTTACCCTATGGAATTTGGTCAACGCCCTAATTCTATTAGCAGGGATTTACTACCTTCCTCAACTTACCAACTACCAAAAGGGGCTCGTACTGGTCATTATATTGATAGAGCTTATGACCGCTATGCAAAACGACCAATCGAACGGCCTTATGGCTGGGTTACTTGTGTGCGCTTTTGGGCTGTTGGAGCGCCGGCATTACGCGCTGGCTACGCTCTGTATTGTATTTTCAGCTTTTATCAAGTTATTTGGGGTGGTAGGCTTTGCCTTGTGTTTATTTTATCCTCGCAAGGGAAGGCAACTTCTATATACGTTGCTATGGGTGGGCGTTATGTTAGCCTTACCACTAATATTTGTAAGCTACGAGCAGTATGTTTTTCTGTTTCGTAGTTATTTATCGTTACTTACCAACGACCACTCTGTCTCTTATGGTTATTCAGTAATGGGTTGGTTACATACTTGGTTTTCGTTAGAAATCAACAAGTTATTGATTGTACTCTTGGGTGCAGTTGTTTTTATGCTTCCTTTTGTACGATTAAAGGCTTACACGCAATATTGGTTTCGCTACCTTACGGCCGCTTCTGTACTCATTTGGGTAGTTATCTTCAACCACAAAGCAGAATCACCTACGTTTGTCATTGCGATGACTGGAGTAGCGATGTGGTTTATTCTGAGTGAAAAAAGTAAACTCAACATTGCTTTGTTTGCCTTTGCTTTTCTTTTTACTACCCTCTCTCCCACCGATATTTTTCCTAGGTATTTACGTGAGCACCTCGTAACGCCTTATGTACTGAAAGGGGTTCCTTGTATTTTCGTGTGGTTCAAATTAATGTATGATATGCTCACCCTTCCTGCTGAGACAAAACTACCCCAACCCGTTAATTAGCTTGAAGCCAGTGAGATCACAAATGGCGAAGTACCAATCCCTCGATTAGTGATAATAATCTACATACTTTTCAGATAACTTTATCAAAGAACATGGAAGTAACGGAAAATAGTAGTTACCTGGTGGATAGAACGCAATCAATTATTTGGTATCTATATTGGAGATAATATGATTGAACCAACCCATTTGTCAGCCAATGACTTTCTCCATAAGTATTTTGAATTTAAAGCAATGGAGCCTAATCTTAGAAGGTGGAGCCTTAGAAGACTAAAGCATAATGAGCCACGATACTACAGACTAAAAGCACTACTAGCGCTTCTCAAAGCCTTTGAACTTGGTAGTCATCTACGGAAAGATTTTACTGAGGGAGGTTTTTTAAAAAATAGAGACGTTACTGACTTCCTAGCCATCTACGAAGATATTGAACAATACATTCAAGCAACTCCCTTCGAAAAGAGACTTATTAGTGAAGAAGGAAAGCAAGTTGATCGGTATGCACTTGAAGCAGTTTTTCAAGGTTTTATGGACTTTCTAGAAGTCATGCATAATACCTTAAAATTTAACAGCGGTTGGTTAGAAGCTGGTTGTGTAAGTGCTAGGTATAGTATTCGTAAAACGGAAGAAGTGCTGAAAAGTATTGATCGCGCTGCTATACAACAAATTGAAAAGTTGGTTTGTAAGGTCATTGATCCTAATGATAAAAAGTTATCTATCGCTGCGTTAGTTGATAAATTTGATTATCCTGATATTGATTTGCGAGCAATTGATGCAGAATACTATTAGGCTATTTTTTCCCTTCTAAAAAAATGAGGAAAGCCCTGCTTACGCCACTACAGATAGCTTGATTAAACCTTATGCATAGTGCTCGCTCTAAGTTATAAACACATTAAACACTTCAACCAGCATGACAAACTTTAGCGTTTTATCCATTATCGCGAGCTTTCTTTTACTCTCACTTTCTGGCTGTAAACTAGAAGAAGACCTCACCATTGACGATACAACTGCCTTACAAGCTACTACTGCAAGTGCTACGCCCAATATCTTATTGATTATTGCGGACGACATGGGGAAAGATGCTACCGCAGGTTTTACAGAAGGTAGTCTAAAGCCTAATACCCCTCATATCGATAACTTCAAAAATACAGGACTCACCTTTAACAACTTCTGGGTTTATCCAACTTGCTCACCTACTAGGGCGTCTATTATTACAGGGAAATATGGTTATAGAACGGGTGTAAAGTGGGCCAACGACGTTTTAAGTAATACAGAAGCTACCTTACAAAGCTATATTAATCAAAATACTGGTAACCAGTACGCTACGGCTATTGTAGGTAAGTGGCACCTTTCTGGAGATGCACTTGTCAATCCAGAAAACTTCGGAATCAATTACTACATAGGGCTGCTCACTGGTGGTGTGTTGAGCTATAATGAATGGACACTCACAGAAGATGGGCAGCAGACAGAAGAGACTTCTTACGTCACAGAGAAGTTTACCGATTTAGCCATTGACTGGGTCAATCAACAAAGTAAGCCTTGGTTCTTGTGGTTGGCTTATACAGCTCCTCATACGCCTTTCCACGCGCCTCCTACTGAGATGCACTCGCAAGGTAACTTACCCGCTTACACGCGTGGTAGTGATCCTCTCCCCTACTATATGGCGATGATAGAGTCTATGGACTACCAAATAGGCAGATTACTTGACAGTATCCCTCCAGAAGAGCTAGCCAATACAATCATCATTTTTATAGGTGATAACGGCACTCCTGAACAAGTAGCACAAGCACCCTACACTAGCACTACTGCTAAAAAAACACTCTACCAAGGGGGTATCAATACCCCTATGTTTATCGCTGGACCAGGTATTGCAAGAGCGGGTCAGACAGATAGTAACCTGATTACTAGTACCGATTTATTTGCTACTATCGCCACCCTCGCAGGTGTTACAGTATCTGACATTCACGACAGTAAAAGTTTTACTCATCTCTTTAGCAACGTTGGTACACACAGAGATTTTCAGTATTCTGAGATGAACGATGGTACGAATGACCTTTGGACTATCAGTGATGGTAGTTACAAACTCATTGTGTCTGCTAGCGGCGAAGAAGAATTCTATGATCTCGTTTCAGATCCCTACGAAAGCACCAATTTAACAGCCAATAATCTTACCTTTAGGCAACGAATGGCCAAACGTAACCTAGAAGATGCGCTTAGGCAAATAAGAAATTAGTCGGCAAAGTCACTTGTACCTAATGAAGTAAAAGTTGACCGTAAACAACCTTTAGCTTTAGAAATAAGCTATAAAAAATACTCAGTTGTAAAATAGCATGAAAACACATCAAGCTGTATTTTACAATCTTGACTTACACTACTACCTTCACTATGAAATCCGTTCTCGTCACTGGTGCTAATGCAGGTTTGGGCTTTGCCCTCGCTAAGCAACTACTCTTACATAACTTTGCTGTGATCATGGCTTGTAGAAATTTGGTCAAAGCAGAGACAGCCAAAAATAAACTTATAGAAAGTACGGGAAATAAAGATATTTCCATACTCCAAACTGACCTAGCTGACTTACAAAGTATCAGAGAAGCGGTAAAACACCTAAAAACGCCACCTGAGGCTATTATCTGTAATGCAGGCATTGCCAACGAGAAAGACATTCGCTTTACAAAAGCAGGCTTTGAAGAAACCTTTGCCGTAAATCACTTAGGGCACTTCTTACTGGTCAATCTGCTACTACAAAAGTATCCAAGTATCCAGCAGGTTTGGATGGTGTCGTCTAGTGCGCATATTCCGGGTAAGGCGTTTATTTTTCCACCACCTGACTTGAGCGATCTGGACGCCTTGGCTCACCCTTCGACGGAGGGTATTCAAAACCTCAGAAAAGAAAATGCAAAGCACTACGTCAATTCCAAACTCTGTAATATTCTATTTGCTTACGAGCTGCACAGAAAACTCACGGCACAGGAAAGAAAAGTAATCGTCAATGCTTTTAATCCGGGCTTTATGCCTGAAAATGGACTAGATAGAGATACAACCCTACTTAATAAATGGCTTTTGAGATACGTAATGCCACTCATGCGTCCACTCGTCAAAGAAATGCGACGAGCAGATACCTCCGCGCTCCACTTAGTGACGCTCCTTCAAGAAGTCTCAGCCAGCGGCAAGTACTTCGATGGATTGAAAGAAGTACCTTCTTCAGAAGAGAGCTATGATGAGCAACTGGCCGCCCGTTTATGGCGTAAAAGCGCAGCTTGGGTGGGGTTAGTATAAAATAAGATTTGTATTTTTATGGCTTTACATTTACAAATACGTGGTTTATGCTAGGGATACCCGCTTTTTAGCCTAACTTTTTTAATGAGAGTACGTTCAATTTTTTCTAACTACCTGTTTTTAAGATTGACATAAGTGCGTTGGCCTGAAAATCCAGCGGGGAGGTGAACTGGCTTGTAGGCAGAAGCTTTGGATTTGACTTCGTCGAGCTCGCAGGCTCGGTTAGCTGCGCTG
>ERZ1740058.238-NODE-238-length-47714-cov-12.708177_pt1 | contig 47714 bp, 37 predicted proteins | sample MGYA00581745_ERZ1740058 | MGnify/ENA primary metagenome ERZ1740058 (study PRJEB43018, sample SAMN04849742) | marine metagenome | isolation source: floating plastic debris | place: Pacific Ocean | collected 2008-08-30 | study: EMG produced TPA metagenomics... | reverse complement strand
TCGCAACTTTAGCGAATCCCTAAGCCCCATTCCCTAAGATTTATTTATCTTCCTGAGACGGTTACATTAGCTGTGGGTTTATGACTCGGGAAATCTGCGAATTTTCCACTTGACAATAAACTCAGTATGCGGAGGCAGAAACCAGCCAAACGTTTCCAAATTTGCCACTCAAACAACTGATTCCGCAAGTGTTGCAGCAGGCCAAAGCGATCGGTACCAGCCAAGCCCTTAAGGCGTTTGAGGAGAAGCTAAAAACGCTGTTGGCGACGTAGTTGCAGATTTACTATGCACTGCTGGGGCGCGTCATCAATTAAAGCCAGAATGCTTACAGTAGTAAGCATTACCGCGCCCGCCACTTAAACAAGCTCGGGGCTGAAACACTTTCCGTGTAAGGACTTAGTCGCTAAATGATGACAGTCCTTAAGATATCGGTAACGAAACTTGGAAGCCATTTTGCCGTAGTTGAGCGATCGCCGGCAATTGCAAATAACGCTATTTTGTTGCAGTCGAAGAGTTCAGTTACTGATTGTCAGCGTTATTTTGCTTCCAGATACCGAGTTCTTGAGACTTCGCTTTCACCTGAAGGCATTGCAATAAATGCCCGTTAGGACAGTTTTCATTGCTTGCTAAATCGCGCTCGGCGTAGCCATCTTTAACCATCTGAGTTAGGAGATGAATTAGACCTGTTGTGGATTATCGCTTAATTCGCAACAGGTCTAATGACTGGAGTTGTAATGCTCCAGTCATTTTTGTTGAGATTTGCTCTAGGGAATATCTGCAAGCTACGAGTTCTCCCGCCAATTAACCACTACCCAGGCGACGTGAAAATCGTCTCCGGCATGAGGGTTGCGGTTAATTCTGATTGTGTTGTCACCAGAACGAAGAATTCCCGGAGGGATATGGCTAAAGCTTAGACGCCAAGCTTGAGTACTGCCCGGAGCCGGCGATAGGGCCACACCGGCAATGTGTTGATCGTTGATGAACAGAGTGTGGTTTGCTGCCACCCCCTGAATTTGTAGAAGGATGTAAGCATCATCGACTGGGGGACTCGTGCCTTCAATGGGAAAGTGCCTAGTGATAACCGGCGCGTTCTCTTTGAAGATATGGTTGATGGGAATCATGTTGAAATCAGATCTAGCCACTGCATTTTCTCCTTGAAAAAGCCATTGATTAAGTTTTGAGTGATAGAAAGCACCTTTGTGCTCTACAGATAGAGGGGGGCTTGTTGCCGAAGAGTTCCATTGACACTCTTGGGGCAAATCACGGATATTCATAGAAAATGCGCTAATGGTGCTCTTCTCGTTTGTGGAAAAGAAACCTGTTTTCTAGAGCCAGAGCTGTTGAGAAGTAGGGGTTGGTCTGTCCCCTTGCCGCTATGATTTGAGCACATGACTGTGACATTCCAGCTTGAGGGTATTGAGTTTGAGCGAGATGCCCTCAAGCTGAAGAAGACTTTCAGAAGCGTGGTAGCTGGCTTAAAGAAGCTGCCGAGGCTTTGGATGCACTTGAGCAGATTACCGCAAAGAAAAACATGTTGTTAGGGAGGACTAATCGAGTTCTATGGGAAACAAGGATTGAGAAATAATCTCTCGCAGCTACAGGCAAACCAGACTTTGGCAACTGTTCAACCAATGCTTATGGAGTACCTCGATTCGGATGAAGCGGCGGCTAGCATTGTCAATTAGGTTTGGCAGCAAAGTGCTCTGCTAAAACACCTGTGAGTGGATTCGCAGCAATGCCTGACTTTTAGCGGCAACACCCTCCTGACAGCAGAACGATCGCCACTATCAAGCCTCTAAAGGCATCAATGCCAAAGCACCTACCGCTATATCAAAAAAATTAAAGACCACATCGGAGGCTTTGAACATTGACCTGCATTAACAGCCCACGCTAACAGTTTGTACGTTAGTTGACGGCGAATATGAACTACAACAATTTCGCGGGAGCGATCGCATTTTATCTGCCACTTTCCCTAACTTAGAATTGAGTGTCCACCAAATTTTTGCCGCAGATAGCCTCCCTGAGTGACTCGCCCCAAACGCAGGAACGGTGGTTCATAGAGAGTCGATTTTCTAGTGAGCGATCGTTCTAGATCTGCTTTCCAAAAGCTTTGCCGATACTCTAAATTAGGATTAATGACGCTTGCGGTATGACAGCAGATAGCGATTATCTTTTCTGTCACCCTTAACCCTAACATAAGGTTTGAGCCAGCCTAAATCAGGTCAGGTCATTTTGGTCAATTGAAGGCTTAGGCTTGTTGACTGAGCGGCCGTGAGCAATGAGCAGGCCGTACAAATATTAGTTAAATATCGGCTTACTCGCATTAATTTCTCTAGTACAATCCTTGCCAAGACAAGTCAGGAATCGCCAACAAAGCAAATTAATGCTGACTTCTACCAAAGAGCTTTTAGAAACCGCCCAAAAACACTCCTACGCCGTTGGGGCCTTTAACTTATATAACCTTGAAGGCGTTAAAGCTGTCGTTAATGCAGCAGAGGCCGATCGCAGTCCCGCCATCATCCAGATATTGCCCAATGTCTTAGAATATGGCGGCTCACCGCTAGTCAAACTTTTTTCAGAAGCCGCCGACTCGGCCAAAGTCCCAATGTCGGTTCACTTGGATCACTGTGATGAGCCCACCATGATTGAAACGGCTCTAGCAACGGGGGTGCAGTCCGTTCTTGCTGATGGTTCCAAATTCACTTACCCAGACAACCTGGCATTTACGCGTGACATGACGGCTTTAGCCCATGCCAAGGGCGCCACAGTCGAAGCGGAAATCGGCAGAATTAGCGGCACTGAAGATGGCATGACAGTGGCGGAAAAAGAGGCCAAAATGACTGACCCGGATCAAGCCAAGGAATTTGTGGCCGAGTCGAAGGTTGATTTTCTGGCAGTCACCATCGGCAATGTCCACGGTCAGTACCACGGTGAGCCGCGATTAGATTTTGAGCGTCTGCGCCAGGTTCGCCAACGCCTGCCAATTCCGCTAGTGTTACACGGCGCTTCTGGGTTGCCGGCGCTGATGATTCAGCGATCAATTGAATTAGGCGTCTGCAAATTCAACGTCAATACCGAAGTCCGACAAAAATATCTGCAGTTTTGGCGGAAGTATGGCAAAACCGACTCTCGAAGCGATCTCTTAGAGTGTCAGAAAGCTGCAATGGGGGCCATGCAGGAAATTGTCGCCCAAAAAATCAGACTATTTGGTAGCGCCGGTAAGGCGTAAAGCAGAGCCGCGAGAAACTTAAGCTGCACTGCGGTTCGGGTCAAATTTTATTTTTTATTACCAATCACGCCGCCTCGAATAGCCGTCAAACATTTGTCAGATAGGCTATTCAATAGCTCTAATGCTGTCAAAATCGGCGTCGCCAGACCTTAGTATCGGGCTGAGCCGTGATGATATCTAGTTTTGATAGCCCCGTAGTCATTGGGAGGATCAGGCTTTGACCGTTTCAGTTGAAAAAACCTTTGCCGTCAACAATCCCGGCAGTCCGTGGTTGATTGGCAATGCCCGCCTTGTTAGCTTTTCAGGTTTGCTGTTGGGGGCTCACCTGGCCCATGCAGCCTTGATTCTCCTGTGGGCAGGCTCATTTACGCTGGTCGAGATCACTCAATTAGAGCCAGGGATTCCACTAGGTGAACAGAATCTTTCACTGCTGCCTCATCTCGCGCTGTTGGGTTGGGGCATCGGCGATGGCGGGATTGTGGTGGATACCTATCCCTATCTAGTCGTTGGGGCGTTGCATTTGGTGTCTTCGGCAGTACTGGCGGCTGGCGGACTCTTTCATATTTTGCGCGGCCCAGACAAACTTGAAACCAGCCAAACGACTCGCAAGTTTGCTTACGACTGGAATGACGACAATCAACTGACCCTGATTTTGGGCCATCACCTCTTGTTTTTGGGCGCGGGTGCTCTAGGACTTTACCTGAAAGCGACGCGCTGGGGAGGGCTATATGATGGCAATCTGCACACCGTTCGCGTCATTGATAATCCGACCTTCGATCCGATACGGATCTTTGGCTATCTTGTTGGTCAAACGCCCAATGGCTTCAGTGGTCTGGGATTAGCGGCTGCCAACAACTTAGAAGATATTGTCGGTGGCCACATATGGGTAGCAATCATCTTATTTATTGGCGGTATTTGGCACATCATTACGCCGGGAATGCTGCCTGTTTTCAAGCGCATTGTGCGGGTTGAAGGCGAGGCACTGCTGTCCTATAGCCTGGGCGGTGTGGCGTTTATGGCGTTTTTATCGACTGTTTATGTCAGCGCCAATACGGCGGCCTACCCTGTAGACTTGTTTGAAGCGAATCGTTCCGCCTCGGTCTTTATCCAGTTTGTCCTGGGCACGGTCGCCCTAGCTGGACACATCTGGCATGCATATCGGGTCCGTTCTGGTGTCGGGCTTAAGGCAGACCCTGCGGCGGTTGGCCCCAATTTTGTAGTTGATCCAGCCACAGTTCCCAAAGTCAAAAAAACGAAAGCGAAACCGGCTGTCGAAAGCGATAACGGATCAGAGTCTGCTGCTAAAGATAAAGCTGCCGACAAGTCGCCAAAGGGTAAGGCTGCTGATGCGAAAAAAGCTGACGCTAAGGCAAAACCAGAAAAAGCGGAGCCGGCAGCGAAAGCCAAGCCCGCTGATAAACCATCAGAAGGCGAAGATAAAGCGGCAGCGACCAAGGCTGATGTGAGCTCAGAAGCGAAACCGAAAACTAAGGACAGTTCAGAAGCAAAGTCAAAGGAAACTGCCGCCGCTGAAGCTGAAGATGAGGTTAAAGACGAGGCCAAAGATAAAGACGGTGCTGCGGGAGAAGATGCCGCCGCCAGCGCGGGTTCTGAAAAGGATGATGCAGCTGACAGCAAATCTTAGTTGAATTTGATATTGCTCGGTGCTGTCTTTATCTAGCCGCAGAACCCCGTTGCTGAGAGCAGTTCCCCCGGGAGCTGTTTTACCGAATAAGGGCGATCGCCCTTGTAAACGTTCCAAAACTGATTGATGGCACACCCTGGTGAACAGTGAAAGGAATGCAGGATATTGCTAGCATTCCTTTCACTGTTTCAAGCTGTAAACGGTTCGTGATCGCCGCAATTTGAGCGGCAGTTTTGATGCTTTGCGCGAGGATAAAAAACGGCGCAAACGGGAGCATTTGACAACCGGCAACTCTGGTATTTGAGGTATTAGTATGGCTGACTTATCAGACCATAATTTTCAACAGGAATTGCTTGCCTTTGGTGATGATCTCGTCAGTCAAACTCGCGAGTTAATTCGTAACTTGTGGCAAAACGGCACTTTTTTATCTCAGCTCAAAGAAGACAATACGCCTGTCAGTGAAATCGATCTCAAGTGTGAAGAGCTGGCCCGCGATCGCCTGCAGAAAAAATATCCCCATCACGGCATTATTGGCGAAGAATATGGCACCGAAAAGGGTGAAGCGGAGTTTGTTTGGACAATCGATCCGATTGACGGCACCCAGAATCTCGTCAATCAAATCCCCACTTTCGGGACGATTTTGGGACTGCTGTATCAGGGTCAACCGGTATTAGGCTGGCTAGATTTTCCGATTTTGGGCGATCGCTTGCGTGGCGGTGTGAACTGTGGAACTTACTACAACGGTAAGCCAGTCCAGCTTGAAGACTTAACCAGCGATGAGCTCTCACCCACTGACCTGATTGCTACCAACTGTCCGGCAACTTTTCAGCGCGGCGACAACGTCGAAGATCTGTGGAAGATTCTGCGTTTTCATCCGCATTCTCGCATTTACTACGACGTGTATGCCCACAATCTAGCCATTCGCGGAGCCGTTGCCGTGATGGTGGAATATAACCTCAAAATTTGGGATTTGGCGGCGACCCAAGCTTTGATTAAAGGCGCTGGGGGAATCTACCGAGAACTCGGCAGAATCGAAGAGTCAGGGCAGCCCACTCGATATCACGTCGCCTTTGGCAAGAGTCGGGCTGTTGAGTTAGTGGCAGCCGCGATCAGCGGCTAGAGGTGGCTTCTGCCGTTTGGGCGGCTCGCCAGTGTACTTGAAACAAAAGCCCCGGTTTTGCGGTCGATCCGACACTAATTTTGCATTGATGATTTTGGCTTAACGCATACCGGTGCTGAGCCGAACAAAGTCAGGGGCTTTGTTTCATGGAATTTGGATTGTCCCCATGCTCTTTTCTAGCGCCACAGCAGTTGAAACGGCTGGCATTGGGATGAAAGCGGTTTCGCATCCATCAGCGCGATTCGAGAATCGAGCATCGGGATTAGCTGGCGGCTACATTGCCATAACCACCAAGTTTTTTGGGTCAATTGGCCGGTTGCAGGGCATTCTTAAAACATCCCTTGAATGCCATAGCGAAGTCATAGGGCTATAACAGTGTAAAGATCTCGGTTGCTATTGAGGCTGTTGGTGTTAAATCAGCAAAAGCTGCTCTTAATTGGCAACTTTTTTCCGTAAGCAACGTCTATCAAGTGGATCAACTATCAATACCTGGGTCGCTAGGTTTGCTTTGCTGTTCATGCATTTGGCGCTTGCCCCCCTGCAGTCATGGCCTTTTCTTCACTTTCTTCCTCCTTTGTGTCATCTCAATCGCTGACTCCAACCAACCTATCGACGGCTGAGGGAGCATTATGTCAGCTTGCCTCGCCGCTGCCCGAAACCCTGCCGCCGCTGCTGTTTGCCGTTGATGAAACCGGGCTGCTGCAGAGTTTAGGCTGGTCAGTTGCCACTGATTTTGGTCTGGACTTGTCCGGTTGGGTGGGGCGATCGCTGTCGCAGTTAGTGAGCAACTTTACCGCTCTCGGCATTGACCTGACAGCGACCCATCCAGTTGCGTCTCCTGAGCCCTGGCGACTGCAGCTCGCCAATGGCCAGCTCAGGGGCATTGTGCAACTGTGTCCGCTGCCGCTGGCCACCGGGCCAAGCTGGATGGGCGCTTTCAAAGTATTGGATTGGATGCCGACGGTGGGCGCAGCGCAGTCCACCAGCCAGGTGGCAGAACGGCAATTGACTCGGCTAACTTGGTCAATCCGCCGCACCCTTGATTTAGAAACTATTTGGCAGCAGACGATTGAAGAATTAACGGCGATCTTTGCCGTGGAGTGGGGCGTTTTTTGCGCCTGTGATCTTTCCAGCCAAACCGCTACGGTGATGGCCGCCACCACTACCGATCAGACGCTGCCTCTCTCCGGCACGCTGAAGTTTGCGGACTATCCCTGCTTGCACACGGCGCTGCGGACCCCCATCCCTCTAGTGCTCGAACGGCTGGGGCATCCGGTCAACCTGCCGGCGATCGCGGATGGGCCGTATCTAGTCGCAGTGACTCGTCACCATCGCGAACCCAACGGTGTGATTGTGCTCAAATCACCGTCTAGCCGGGGGTGGAACAGTTTGGACCGCAGCCTTTTTCAAACTGTGGTGGAGCAAGTGGGCACGGCGATCGCCCATGCTCATCTATTTCGGGATGCTCAAGGTCTTACGGACGAGCTGCAGGCTGCCAACCAACGCCTGCGACAAAAGCATCGGGAATTAGAAGAAGCGCGTCAACAGGCCGAAGCAGCCTCTCGTCTGAAAAGCGAATTCTTAGCCAACACCTCCCATGAGCTGCGCACGCCCCTCAACGGTATGATTGGCTTTCTGCGCCTGATTTTGGACGGCATGGCCGATGACCCTGAAGAGCAAAATGAGTTCTTGCAGGAGGCTCACAAATCGGCGATTCACCTTCTAACCCTGATTAACGACGTACTCGATATCGCCAAAATCGAGGCGGGCAAAATGCAAATCGATATGGCGCAGCTTGAGCTAAGCGAATTGCTTGCGGAAGTTGAAAATTTCACCCGTCCCCAGGCCGAGCGCAAAGGGCTAGCATTTGCCATCAGCCAGCCGACAACTCGCGACAAAATTATTCTCAATGGCAATTACCAGCGTTTACTGCAGGTTTTGCTAAACCTCATCAGCAATGCCATTAAATTCACCCACGAAGGGCACATCACCATCAGCGCTGAAATCAAGTTTCAGAAAGTAGAGTTTCAAGGGCAAGAATGGCCCGGCATCGTAAAAATCAGCGTGGCCGATAGCGGCATTGGCGTTTCCCTGGAAAAGCAAGATCGTCTCTTTCAAACCTTCAGTCAGGTGGATGGTGAGCGCACGCGGCAGTATGGCGGCACTGGCTTAGGCTTGGCCATCTCTCAGCGCCTGGTTGAGGCCATGGGTGGCGTTGTGCAGTTTATTAGCATGGGCGAAGGCTTGGGCTCCACCGTAACCTTTACGACTCTGCTATATCAGGAGCCGGTGCTGATTGAATAAAATGCGGACGAGCCTGATGGTTGGCCGTCAATAGGGCCGCCACCGCTTGCCAGTCTTCTTGCTCAATCAAGTCGGTTAGCTGCTGCAGGGCCTGCTGATAGCCCCGCAGCGATCGCAGCACTTCAGTGCGGTTATAGCGGGCCATCATCACTCCCAACTCTGGGTGACCGCCGCCCACTCGACTTGTGTCGCGGAACCCTGAGCTAGCAAACTTTTGAGCCAGTGTGCGCACGGTCTGATCGGGTTCCTGCAGGCAGGCTTGTACCAAGCTGCCGCTGACCATGACGGGCAAATGGGAAATCCAGGCCACCGCGCGATCGTGGACCGCCGGGTCACAGACAAAGACTTCAGCCTGCAGGCTTTTTGCCAGTGCCGTTAAGCAAGTTATGGCGGCGGTCGAGGTGTCAGCAGTGGGCGTAATCACATAGGCTCGCTGGGCAAACAGATGCGGTTCAGCAACGGCAATACCCACTTCAGTTTTGCCCGCCATTGGATGACCGCCCACGAAATGGGGCCAGTAGGGACTCAGAGCCGCGACGATCGCCTGCTTAACTGAACCAACATCGGTCAGCACCGTCTCTGGAGACAGGTGGGGAATCAGGTCTTTGGCGATCGCTTCGAGGGTATGAAGCGGCGTGCAGAGAAAAACAATGTCGGTGGCGCGCAGGCTTGCTAAGTCTGTCGAAGCGGAATCAACAGCGCCGCTGGCGATCGCGGCTCCACAGGTGGCTTCTCGTCGGGCCACTCCCCAGACTTCATGGCCAAGTTGGCGAAAGTCCAGCCCCAGGGAACCGCCAATCAGCCCTAAACCCACAATCCCAATTCGCATAGCCTGTTCGATCCCAGCTGTTGATGATAGTTATCGCTTAGGCCATTTAATGCCAGTTCTCAATTTACGAGTTTCGATGGTGGATGCAAAACCGTTTTTGCACCAGTGCCAGTAGTTTCAACCACTGCAGCTCCAGAAATGAGAACCACTATAAGCTAATGTATTCAGCCATATTCGGCTGCCTAGCCCGCAGCCAGATGGCTTACTGCCCTGTTCCCATGGCACTGGCGGCAGCGACAAAAAGCGTAGCGACTCTTAAAGCCCCGGCAGCAATTTTTCGTTAAAGTCAACATTAATCGCGATCGCGCTACGGGAAACGACTCTACAGGACAACTCAACTTGGGGACAGCGGCAGAGCGCTCCACGTTGAAGGCTCGAACCAGCATCGCATCCACAGTTTTTACTCTCTACAACTACCAGATCCGGCATCTGTGGGATACCGTTTGCCCATTTGTGCCGTAGTCTACTAAACATCAGGGATTTCGGCTGGAACTGTGCCACTAGACTTTGTATTCAATTTTTTATCCGCGTCATCGCAAAATTGTTTCGCCCGTCTACAGACGCTCCGTTCACTGGAATATCACTGCTATGAAGTCTCTACCTCCATCTGAAGCCACCACTACCCTGCTACAAAAATACGCCCAAGGAAAGCGCGACTTTAGTGGCGTGCGGCTAAATGAATGCACCTTATCAGGGGCCAAACTGCCACAGGTTATTCTGCGAGCCGCTAATCTCAATGTGGCCAATCTTAGCAGCGCCAATTTGAGTCAAGGAGACTTACAGCAGGCTTTGCTTAACGTGAGTCGCTTGAGCGGAGCCAATCTGAGTCAGGCTAATCTGCGGCAGGCTCAGCTCAACGTTGCCAACTTGATTCGAGCCGTTTTGGTCGGGGCCGATTTGTCAGGAGCCTCGTTAATTCGCTCAGAAATGCTGCGGGCTGATTTAAGCAATGCCAATCTTACCCAGGCAAACTTACAGGAAACTGATTTACGGGAAGTCCGACTGCGCTGGGCGAATCTTAACGGCACCAATCTAAGTCATGCTGATGCCCGCAATAGCAATTTATTGGGGGCGAACTTGAGCAATGTGCAAGCCAGTTCCAGCAATTTTGAGGGCGCTAATCTCAGCGGCGCCTCCCTGATGGCGGCTGAATGTCGCCATGCCAACCTGCGCTCGGCCAACCTCAGCGGTGTGAACCTGCGCGGGGCTAATTTGCGCTGGGCTAATTTGAGTGGGGCCAACCTCAAGGACGCTGATTTAACAGATGCCAAACTGAGCGGTGCGGACTTGACCGGCGCCCAACTCGACCATGCGGTCCTTGAAAATACCACCCTGGTGCACGCTGATTTGAGTCGGGCTAATCTCCGTCAGGCTCGCTGTGTGGGCACTGATTTTTCTGGGGCAACGCTGACAGCAGCTCAAATGCACAGCGCGATCGCTTACGACGTCCGCACCGCTGAAATTGTGTGCAAATGGCTAGATTTGAGTCCACTGGGGGATCAATCGCAGCGCCGCTATTTCAATATGGGCGAAGACATCCATAGCTTTCTTAACCAGCGGCCAGCTCAGGTCAATATCATGGTTGATGGTGTCTTAACAATGGCGACTCTGGCGGACTTCAGCAATTTGCTGGTGGAGTTAGCCAAGGTCAGCCCTGTTTTGGCCTATCCGCCCAATATCACCCTGACGAATCGCCATACTCAACTGACATTCATTGCCGATAGCGATGTGAATTTGTTGGCGATCGCCGGCCTAGCCACCTGGGCTTTCCAAGACAGTGAGACCATTCATCAATCGTTGGCCGCGCTAGCACAGGCCGCGCTAAAGCTGGCGCCACCGTCCTTCGCCCTAGAAGAAACTAATCGCGAACTACAGCAGGTGCTTCACCAACTGCAGAAATCGGAGTTAGCCGCTCTGAAGCCCGCCAGTGATACACAGCCCTTTTTTACCCAACCGCTGCAAATCAAATTGGTTAATGCGCGAGGTCAAGTCTTGGAGCTATATACCAGCGATCGCTTCGGCACTCGTACTTCATCTCTGAATGAAGAAAAAATGCCCATTAAATTTAGTCAAGTTTCACAGCCCAGCTTGGCTAATTACCTCGCGTTTTTGTCGGCAAAATAACCGCTGCTCAGCGATATAAAAGCCGTTTCACATCCACCATCCACCATCAAAATCGAGAGCTGGTACATTTCACCAAGGGCGATTTTGCCAGACTTTAGCGGGTCTTCGGTATGATGCTGGAGTCAACGGTGGCGATACGCCACTGGCCAACCCTCTCGTTGAGAACCTCTATCTAGCAATGATGTTGACCCATATTCAGCAGCCTGATTTACAGGGGCTCACGGCGGCTCCTGAGCAGATCCTGCTATACGCTGAGAATCTACACAAATGCTTTGTCTTGCATCACCAGGACAACGCTAGATTGCCTGTGCTTCAAGGAATTTCGCTAGCGGTCGAAGCAGGCACGTGTGTTGCGCTCAGAGGCCCGTCTGGCTCAGGCAAGTCAACTTTTATGCGCGCGCTTTACGCTAATTACCGCGTCGATCAGGGACATATTTGGGTTAAGCATCAAGGGCACTGGCTTGACTTGCCCAGGTTGGAACCCCATGAGGTTATGGTTGTACGGCAGCATACTGTGGGATATGTCAGCCAGTTTTTGCGCGTGATTCCGCGGGTGCCAGCCGTGGAGGTTGCTGCCGAGCCGCTGATGGATTTGGGATATGAGGCGGAGTTGGCTGGAGACATCATTCGCGGCTTATTCCAAAGACTACACTTGCCAGAGCGACTGTGGCACTTGTCGCCCACCACCTTTTCAGGGGGCGAAAAGCAGCGGGTCAATATTGCGCGGGCCTTTGCCGTCAACTATCCGATTTTGCTGCTGGATGAACCAACCTCAGCGCTGGATGCGACCAATCGCGAAGTCGTGATGCAGCTAATCGAAGAACGTAAAGCGCAGGGATGTGCAATGGTCGGTATTTTTCACGACGATGAAGTGCGATCGCGCGTGTGCGATCGCGCCCTGGATTTTGCCTAATCTGAGCGAGTCGGCAGCATTTTCACGGCGTTTAATTAGGGCAGAAGGTCTTAGAAGCCATAAAAGGACCGTTTTTATCCGCTTCGCAAAGGACTGTTTGGACATCGTCATCAGCAATCCACACTTTGCCCATAACGTAATTTAGTGAATCTTTCTGGGGAACTGCCCTCAGACGTAGACCAGAGACTGTTTCCCCGTTTGCGGTTTGATGATTGTCAAATCGGTCTAGGATGACCTGATAGTTTTCTAGACCCGGTGTTGAAAGCTTGACCTCAGACGATGACGATACTGAGAAACTGTTATTTTCAACGAAATATTCTTGCTCTTGCCGCATCAGGCTTGAGAGCAGCACCATCGCTTCACGAGAAGCCGCTTTGTTGATTTGACTCAAAAAAGCTGGCAGCGCGATCGCCGATAATGCACTCATGATGACGATAACGATCAGCAGTTCAATTAGAGTGAATCCTTGTGAGGATGTTTTCATTTGCAGTCAATAGCGTACGAAAATTCAGGAAGCAGCGAACTTTTACCCTCTTTGAAGAAGGCCAGGGGCAGAGAAAAACTGCCAGAGCCAGGATTTAGGGACTTGCCTGTCATTTAGAGACAGAGCCAATAGCGGTGCCAGTCCCATGAGGACGAGCCAGTCCGCAGTTGAGCCAGGCGCTAAGGCACCGATAGGATTCTGAGTGACTTAACTTCAGTAGCCCAAGCTGCCATTGGAGGCTTTGGCTTTGAGAGAAAAAAGTGACTTTGCCACAAATGGCAACTGTATTTTTGCCGTTAATGATTTATTCGAGGATGGTGGCCAGGGCCAGCATCGGTACGGTGAAGATATGAGCAAGTTCCCGCTGTGCTGGATAAAGATATTCTTCACTCTGGTTACAAAATTTTTTGGTTTTATCGCTCACCCATAGCAATTGGTCTGATGAGAGGAGCAAATAACCCTGCTAAGATCGCAGGGCGATGTTTTCGGTATTTGTATGCAGCCACGCCGTTTTGCCCGCGAACTAGCCCTGTTGGGCATGAGCCAGTTATCGCAGAAAAAGGCCAGCGCGATCGCGAGCCAAGACCTCGACGTTCTGGTCACAGCCGCTGTGCGATCGCTGGCGGGGGAAGTGCAAGACGCCCTCGAAGTGGCCGCCGGAGAAATTCAGCAGGGCCAGGATTATTTGCTGAAAAGTGAAACCCGCGCCGACAGCTTGGCAGATGCCCGCACCGCCATACAGGCCGGATTAGAAAAGACACAAACGGCCATTAACCGGTTGGGCAGCGCTTTGCAAATGCCGGAAATGATTCAGCTCTCGAATCGTAAAGAGGTACGTGGCTATGCGATTGAACTGATCTCGATGACCGCCAAACACTGTCTCGATGTCGATGTGGAACTGGATGAGGCCATGGTGTCTTGGCAGGTGAAACGCCTACCGCGCATTGACCGCGACATTTTGCGGATCGCCGTAGTCGAGATGAAGTATCTGGGGGTGCCAGACCGAGTGGCGATCAACGAAGCGATTGAAATTGCTAAACGCTACAGCGATGAAGAAGGGTATCGCTTTGTTAATGGCGTTTTGAGACGCTGGGTGAATCGCTTTTTGCATCCTTCGGCCAAAGAAGAGTCAACTGCAGCCGTGGATGTGTCAGCAACCGGCAATCCCAGCTAATCCGCTAGCCTCTAGGTGTCAGCGGTTCTTCAACGGGAAAAGTGCTGATAGCTGTCATCGTTAGTGGTGCAATTCTTGTTCGGCAGGCTGAACAGCCCGTGGCTGTCTTTGCGAGACGGATGCAGTAGTGCCTATTCCCGAAGCATTCTGGTATGAGCTGACGGCGCGTCCTGGGCAAGCAGTCAAGCTTTGCTTGCTGCGGATTTTTCTAGAGGGGAAGGATGCGCCAGATGGTTTTGAAAAAATCGGGATCTTTTTCCACTTTCGGTTAAATCAACTTAACTCTATATCAGTTTGCTTTTCTAGAGTTAAGGATATTGAAACTGAGGGCGCTGGTATGAAAACGGTTTCGCATCCTTAATTGAAAAATCCAATGAAAATATAAAATCAAGCATTGGTATTGCTGCGTGTAAAAAAATCCTTTATCTAAAGCCTCGGTTTAGTTCTTAACCGGCATTAGAGGCGATGTTTCATCGTCGAATTTCGAACCTTCAATGGGCAAAGTTATGGTGAATTCAGTTCCCTTACCAACTTCTGTTTTAACGGCGATCGTGCCCTGATGCTGTTCGATAATTTTGAAACAGATGCCCATTCCCAGACCGGTCCCTTTACCCACAGCCTTCGTTGTAAAGAAAGGGTCAAAGATTTTTGCTTCGGTTTCGGGTGCCATTCCCGGCCCAGTATCGCGAAAGCTAATCTGAATGTGCTTATCTGACTGAACACAAGTGCTGATGATCAGCTGTTTTGGCTGACTGTTGGCATCAAACATTGCATCCAAAGCATTTACAATTATGTTTGTAAATACTTGATTGAGCTGAGATGGTGAACACTGAATGGACGGCAGCAAATCATAATTTTTGATTACTTCAACGCCCTGTCTAAGGCGATGGTTGAGGACCACCAACGTACTATCAATACCTTCGTGAATATCGACATTTTTGATAGTCGCTTCATCAAGCCTAGAGTAATTTCGGAGCGAAATCACGATATTACTAACACGCTCTGTCCCAATTTTAAGTGAGCCTAAAATATCTTCGATATCCTTCAATAAAAAATCTAAGTCGATTTTTTTCTGCACCTTAAGAATTGTATCAGTGGGATGGGGATACTCTGTTTGGTAGGTCGCCACCAAAGTCTTTAAATCCTCAACATATTCTTTTAGGGATGGCAGATTTCCTTGAACAAAAGTGATTGGATTATTAATTTCATGGGCGATACCAGCAACCATTTGCCCTAGGCTTGACATTTTCTCAGTTTGAATCAGTTGCGCTTGAGTGGATTGTAGGGTGGCAAGGGCATTAGAAAGTTCCTGCGTTCGTTCTTCAACCCGGAATTCCAGCGTTTGAGCAGCAGCTTCGAGCTCGTTAGTGTGTTCGCCTGTCCATTGAACAAGCTGGTTTAAAGCGTTAGCTAAGGCCCCGATTTCGTCCTCGCTTTGGGGAATGGCTCGTAGGTCAAAGTTCTCTTCTTGAACGACCTGCTGCGCTACTTGAGTAATATCCTGAATTGGCTTAGCGATTACGCGAGCAATCCTCAACGCCAGCAGCGTCATTAAGCAGGCCCCGAGGGTGGCAATGGAGGCAATACCCAGCCATGAAGCTAGCTTGACCTGATTCAGAGAAGCTTTCGAAAGGAGAATAACTAAATGAAAAATTTGCCCTTCTAAGCCATCCAAACGAATCTTTTGAATAATGTAGTCTTTATTCTGGGCTGTTCCGATCTCTTCATAATCGGCTAAATCATATAGCCATAGGAGTTCTGGCGATATCTCAGAGAACGTAGATGCGACAATCTGACTTTCGCCCTCCCGCCCCTCATCTAAGATAATCACTAGCTGCTCGTCAATAATTTGGTTGATTTGTTCCAACCGTTCGTCATCAAGAACATTACCAATTAAGATACCGCCCTCAACACCTTGATTCGTCTTGATGGGGGCTGTGCCCAACAAAACCGGCAGCCCTTGTTTGCTGGTGCTGGCAATTGTGGATAAGTCTGACCCCGTCAGCAACAACTCTGTAATGGTGCCGGCCTGAAGTTGCCGATTCTCCATTATCGGCTGCCGCGTTTCTAAAACAGCTTGGCCTGCCGTATCCACAATGGTAATCAGATCGGCATCTACAATGCTCTTTAGAGGAAGAATAAGCTGCCTCAGTTGGATGACATCGGAGGTTGCCGTTCCCTGAATAAGATCTGATTGGACCGATAATAGCCGAGCATTGAGTCGAAGGGATTTTAACTCTTTTTCGATTTCCCGCTCGACCAGGGCGACTAACTCCTCAGACTGAGCCTTTTGTTCCTGTTCCAAACGAAACATCAGGTATTGACCTAGGGCCACGGTGCCTGTGACCCAGCAGCCGATGAACAAGAAGATAAAGGGCGCGCCAATTTTAGTTGTTAGAGAGGCCCGACTGTAATAGTCCAAAAAACGTCTACCGAACATGGGGCCTCGTAAGAGTTAACAGGATCCATTTTGCTTGATTTATAACTATTGAGCCAAAACATAGTTGGCTACGCTGAGCACAGACTGTCCCTCCTCACTATCTGCAAATTCAATAAATGCCTCAGTCGCCTCGGATGGCGTACTCGGCACCACCATCCCCAGCAACAAAGCCATTGGATAGGTGCCGGACTGTAGATTTTCCTTGGAGGGTTCAATGCCGTCGATGCTCAGGACTGTCATAGGTAGTTCGGATAAATCGTCCTCCAGAGGAAGCGCGGCGATGCTGAATTCAGTCGTTGCAGTCGTTTCCAGTAACTCATCATCTTCGGCAAAAACGACGGCGTTAGAGGTGATCTCTAGATCTGCACCCAGGTAAGTCTTACGCAACAGGATCTTTTCATTTTCATCCTCTGCGAGATCAAAGAGAATAATCTCTGCGTCAGGGCCACCCAGGGCTTGCCAGTTGCTAATCTCACCGCTGTAGACAGCTTTAATTTGCTCTGCGCTGATGTCGGTAACTCCAGTAACGCTTTCGTGGACAGCGATGACGAGAGGCGCTTTGACCAATGGCCGATAGACGAGCTGCTCATCGGTTTCCTCTGGGGTCATCTCGCGGCTAACGGCACCAATGTCTAAGGTTGCAGATTTCACCCCGGTAATGCCACCACCGGTCTGGCTGGGAGGAAAGTATTCGAATTCGACCGTAGCCGTCGTTTCAGCATAGGCGTCGGTTAGCAGTTCTAAAACCTCATAGCTTTCAGAAGAGCCGCCAATGGTGATCGTCCCTTCTGACCGCACTTCATTGGCTGTCGTCTCCTCTGATGACACTTCATTGGATTGGGAAGGGGAACAACTAGCCAAAACTAAGAGTGCTGCGCCAGAAATAAGATGGCGAAGAGACAAAACTCTCATCGGTTTAACCCACGAAGAAAACAGACAAAATTGCATATCCGCCATGATGATAGATAATTCCTAATTTTATTATTGTCATAATTCCCTAGCTTATGGGTGAAATATTCAGTCTTTATATCTAATCTCTACATGCTTTTATTTTTTCTTTAATTCGTACATATGAATCTAATAATTTAAAGTAAGAAAATCTTTTTATATAAACGTAAGTGAATTTACATAGCGTATTTCCATTTATCAACTGCCTGCATATCATGTCCTCATCTTTAGTAGGGCAGGTAATATGTCGAAGAATCCCGATTTACGAGATACTTTGCGCTTATCGTCGGTTGCAAGTTCAAAGAGGACTGATTGGCGGTGAGAAGTTTTGTTGGTAGCAAAATCAGAGCTAATAGGGGCGATCGCGATTGCCTGAGAAGACCTAACGCGGCTGACGAGGTAGCCATTACGCCTACTGTGTCTTCCTAGACATCAATCATCAATTGCCGACAATGCTGGCTATTTTTACCGCCCTGTTTGTCCATATTCACAGCGCTCTATAGACTTAAAGCTGAGGCGGCTTTATTTGTTGCCTGCTGTATCGTTGCCCTAATTTTGCCATGACCAACTTCAACTGGTTTAGCCGCAGCTTTGACCAATCCGCTCAGGCAGAGGAGTCTGATAAAAGCGCTGAGCAGTCGGCAGCTGACAAAAAAGAGGCAGAAAAATCGGCGGCGGCCGCGGCTGAGACCACACCGCAGATGAGCCCAGAAGACTACCTGGCTTGGGCAAAGGCTGCCTATCAAAACATTCAAAAACAGCAGGCAGAGGCCGCCCCAGACACTGAGCAACCGGCAGCGACGACTGCACCAGTGGCGGAGTCAGCCCCCCCCGACGCAGAACCGGCGGCGGCAGAGTCAGAGTCCGCTAGGGTCTCAGCAGTGGAGTCAGCTACCCCAGCCACCGAGTCGGCTATGCCGGAGCCCACGACGGCTGGAGCCGACACTGAACTTACTGCCGACACTGAACTTACTGCCGACACTGAACTTACTGCCGACACAGCAGCGGCAACTGACTCAAACCCAGCGGCGGCTGGACCGGCCTGGATGCAGGCCACTGTTGAGCGTCAGGCTCGCTTGGAGCGTCTGCAAGAAACCGCGATCGCTGAGCCAGAACCCGAACCGGAACCCGAAGCTGTCACTGCTGTCGAACCCAAGCCAGTGCTGCTCGATATCAACTTTGATGAGGCTTTTTTGTGGTCAGCAGAGGTGCTGGCGAGTCAGGGACGGCAGGCGGCAGATATTTCCCTCGAAGAAATTACCTGGCTAAATAAGCTGCGACAGGGACTCGACAAGACTCGCCGAGGGCTGATTAATCAGCTCAAGGCAATTGTGGGGCAGGGGCCGCTGAACGAAGAGGCCGTTTTTGAAATTGAGGCGCTGCTGCTGCAGGCTGATGTGGGCGTTGAGGCGACTGACACCATTATCGAGGCGCTGCAGGCAAAGCTGCGGGAAGAAACCCTGCCACCTGAGCAGGCGATCGCTTATCTCAAGAAAATCCTGCGAGATATGCTAAATCAGCCGTTGGGCGAGTCTCATAATTTAGAGTTTGTGCCAGAAAAAGAGACGTTCAACATTTGGCTGATGACCGGCGTCAACGGCGCAGGGAAAACCACCACCATTGGCAAGCTGGCCCACATCGCTAAAAAGTCTGGCTATTCCTGCTTAATTGGTGCGGCTGATACTTTCCGCGCGGCGGCGGTGGAACAGGTAAAAGCTTGGGGAGCCCGCAGCGAAGTAGACGTGATTGCCAATCCCGGCAAGAATACCGATCCGGCAGCGGTGGTCTTTGATGCGATCGCAGCCGCTCAGTCTCGGGACTGCGAACTGCTGCTTGTGGATACTGCCGGTCGTCTACAGAATAAAAAAAATCTGATGGATGAACTAGCCAAAATTCGCCGCATCATCGATAAAAAAGCGCCCGACGCCAAAGTTGAATCGCTGCTGGTGCTGGATGCCACCTTGGGACAAAACGGCCTACAGCAGGCCAAGATATTTGCGGAGGCGGCCAATCTCAGCGGCGTCGTGTTGACTAAGCTAGACGGCACGGCGCGAGGCGGTGTAGCGCTGGCTATTGTGCAGCAGTTGGACTTGCCGATTCGCTTTATCGGTGCCGGCGAAGGCATTGAAGACTTGCGTCCTTTCTCCAGCTTTGAGTTTGTTGAAGCTTTGCTTAGTGGGTAGTTACAGGGAACGCACCTCGCTGCCAGGCATCGCTGATGCCTGGTGTCTCGGAGCGATCGCCCCAGGGCACCGCAGCCCTTTTTTCTCCGCCTGGCTCTACTGCGGCTGATGTTTAGCCACCCAATCCAGCAGTACCGGATTCACCAATTCAGGCGCTTCGTCTTGGGGACAGTGGCCCACCCCTTCGAGCTCAATAAAGTCTTCCACAGCGGGATAGTCGGCAAACGCTCGCCCCAAGGCGATGGGCTCCCAAGGGTCGGCAGTGCCCCAAACGACCATCACCGGGCACTGCACCTGCGGCAGCAAATCTTCAGCCAGCGGCCCTTGGGAATAGCGTACAAAGGCTAGAAAAACATCTGCTGCCCCTTCATCCTTAGACGGATCGATTAAAAGCTGGATTAGTTCATCGGTGACGGCCTCTTTGCGCCCGTAGGCCTGCTGCAGCACATTGCGAACAAACTTGGGCCGCGCCAACCGCGAGAAAAAGAAATGTCCCAAAGGACGAACGCCCAATAGCGCTTGAAAAATCGGCGTTGGCGCGCGGCGATACCAAGGTAAAGTAGCGCGTTTGCGATCGTGCAGCAGCCGTAGCGAACAGTCGAGCATCGCCACCCCTCGGGTTTGTTCAGGCGCCATCACCGCCGCCTGCAGTGCCACCACACAGCCAATAGAGTTGCCAATCAAAAACGCCGGTTCGCCAATGATGTCGCGGCAAAAGTCGACGACTAGCTGTCCCCAAGTCTCAAAGGTATAGGACACTGGATCGCCGGGAAAAGGCTTAACGGATTTACCAAAGCCAATCAAATCAATCGCATATACCCGATTCGTTCCAGCTAACTCCGGGATATTCTTGCGCCAGTGATCGCTCGACGCGCCAAAACCGTGAATTAGCAGCAGGGGTGCGCCCACCGTTCCCGCTTTTTGATAGCGAATGGGAAAGCCCTGCCAGGGCCAGGTGCAATCATCAACGGCGACAGCGGTAGCGATAGACATAGAAATTGCCTAGTGAAAGACGAGCAGAATTGATAGGGTCAATAATGACTACTTCATATAAGTTTACAGTGTTGCCATGGCCATGACAGCCCCATAGGATTTAGCGCAGTCCACACCTGCAGATTTTTTTGACGGAAATTTTCCGGCCATTTTCCATCTTTCGCAGGGCGCAGCCACGACATATCCTTTCTTGCTAATTCTTAGACCGTGCCAAGTGCCGCACTTTGCCTTTTAATTTCTCCACGCTAAAATTCTAAGCTCGACCGGAGCGGTGAGATAAGATGACAGAGCTCAAAAAGCTTTGTGTCCATTAGCCTGCGCTGTTCAGGCCCGGAGATTATTGAACGCATGACCACAGCCCAAATTTTGCATCAACCAGGTGCTTTTGATAGTCAGCAATCTTTATCGCTGCCGCCGCTGCCCGCTGCCCGCCCGCTGCTATTGATTGGCCACGGCAGCCGCGACGCTCAGGGTCGCCAAAACGTCCTAGATTTTGCTGCCGCTTACCAGGCGCTAGATGCTTCACGTCCAGTTGTTCCCTGCTTTCTAGAGTTGACGGAGCCCGACATTCAAGCTGGGGTCGATCGCTGCCTAGAGGCTGGCTATACCGATATTTCTGCTTTGCCGGTGCTGCTGTTTGCGGCCCGGCACAATAAGTTTGACGTTACCAATGAACTTGATCGCGCTCGCCAACGTCATCCCCAGGTCCGTTTTCATTACGGGCGACATTTTGGCATTGCTCCAGAAATCTTGGCACTGTGGCGCGATCGCTTGGCCCAGCTTGATACTCAGCAGTACAATCCCCAGCAAATTCAGCGGCAAGATACCGTGCTGCTGTTTGTGGGCCGGGGCGCCAGCGATCCCGACGCCAACGGCGACGTGTTGAAGCTGGCTCGCATGATTTGGGAGGGCAGCGGCTATGCCACTGTGGAAACCTGCTTTATCGGCATCACCCATCCCCGGTTAGAAGAAGGCTTTCGGCGATCGCGCTTATATCAGCCCCGCCGCATTATCGTGCTGCCCTACTTCCTGTTCACCGGCGTCCTAATGAAAAAAATTCAGGACATCGCCGCTCAGCAACAGCTGCAACATCCCGAGACGGAAGTGATTTGCCTGCCCGAAATGGGGATTCACCAGCAGTTATTGGCCGTGATGCGGCGGCGGGAAATTGAAACGCAGGCTGGAGCTGTCGCGATGAACTGTGAAATGTGCAAGTTTCGTTTGGCGGCGGCCCATCGCCTTAATGCTGATAATAGCCACGGCCACCACGACCATGGACATACTCTAGGCCACGGCCACGCCCATCATCACGGCCACGCCATGCCTGACCCCTACGCGGAACCGGCTAAATATCACGATCGCATCTGGCAAGTGCCCTAAAGCGTATCATTCTTAATCGTACTCAATGCTGCAATCGCCAGGTTTTCAGCGCCCAGCTTACGAAGCTGAAGCGTCCTAGCAAGTATGCTAAAGACAGGAAATTTACTTGCTGCCTCAGTGCACTAGCGCTATCTCTATGAGCATTTCGTTTGCCATCGGCGATCGCGTTCGCCTGACCACCACCCTACCCTATGTCAAGACCGCCGACACCATGCCTATGCTGCGTCCCGGTGACTTACTTCCCATCAACAGCGTGGGCATCATTCGTGAGCAAAAGCCTGGCAACACCTGGACAGTGAAATTTGACCAGGGCTCCTTTCTGATTGACAGTGCCCATTTAGCGAAGGTCACAGAATAGGATACTGTCGCGATCGCTCAGGATGCCTTGGGGCATCGCAAATGTGAAGAAAGCAGCGTTTGTCGAGACGTCAGGGCCTGAAAAATCGTTGGTCCTGCCAAAGATATGCGGCGTTGGGCTTTTCTCATTCGCTGGCCACCTTACCTAAGACTGAAGCCTGAATTACCCGCGACTGTTTAGGTCTGTCAGAGTCAAATGTTAGGGTTTGTTTGTTGTCGCCGATCTACTTACAAAATTCATGGCCCCCAACGAGTCACCAAAACCCGACCAAAGTGCTTCTACCTTGGATGAAATCCGGGCGACCCGTCTGCAGAAAATTCAGCAGCTCACTGAAGCCGGGCTCAATCCGTTTGCCTATCGTTGGGAGAAAACCCACAGCGCGGCTGAGCTGCAAGCTAACTATCAGGATTTAGAAGCGGGGGCAGAAGTGGCCGATGAAGTGGCGATCGCCGGCCGCATTTTGGCTCGGCGAGTTTTTGGCAAGCTGGCTTTTTTCAATCTGCAAGACGACAGTGGCACTATTCAACTCTATCTCGACAAAAAAGTGATTCGCGATGGCATGGCCGACCGTCCTGACGCCTTTACTCAGTTGAAACAGTTCACTGATGTGGGAGACTTCATCGGCGTTCGTGGCACCCTTAAACGCACTGATAAGGGCGAGCTTTCCGTCAAAGTGCAAGAGTACGCCCTGCTCACCAAGTCGCTGCTGCCGCTGCCTGATAAATGGCACGGTCTGACTGACGTGGCCAAGCGCTATCGCCAGCGCTATGTCGATCTCATCGTCAATCCTGACGTGCGTAATACGTTCCGCCAGCGAGCGTTGATTACTTCAGGTATTCGCCGCTTTTTTGAAGATCGCGGTTTTCTAGAAATCGAAACTCCCGTTCTCCAGGGAGAAGCCGGCGGCGCGGAAGCGCGGCCTTTCACGACTCATCACAACACCTTAGACATGCCGCTCTACCTGCGGATTGCCACGGAACTGCATCTGAAGCGACTAATCGTCGGCGGCTTTGAAAAGGTATTTGAAATTGGCCGCATCTTTCGTAATGAGGGCATCTCAACTCGCCATAACCCAGAATTCACCAGCATTGAAGTCTACGAAGCCTACGCTGACTATCATGATTTTATGGTGATGACCGAAACGCTTATCGCTCAGGTTGCTAAGTTGGTTCTAGGCACTACTAAAATTTCTTATCAGGGCCAAGACATCGATCTCACGCCACCTTGGCGATGTGCGACCATGCATGAACTGGTGAAAGAAAAAACTGGCCTAGACTTTGAGCAGCTAACCGATTTTGAGACTGCTAGGGAAAAAGTAAAGGCGTTGGGAATCACCGATTTCATTGGCTGCGACTCGCTCGGGCGGCTGCTTAACACCGTGTTTGAAGAAACCGTGGAAGCCGATTTGGTGCAGCCCACGTTCGTGATTGATCATCCCGTCGAGATTTCCCCTTTGTCTAAACCCCATCGCAGCAAGCCCGGCGTCGTGGAACGATTTGAACTATTTATTGCCGGACGCGAAACTGCCAACGGGTTTTCAGAGTTGACCGATCCGCTGGATCAGCGATCGCGCTTTGAAGCTCAGGCGGCTCGTAAAGCCGCTGGGGATTTGGAAGCCACCGGCGTAGACGAAGATTTTCTGACGGCTTTAGAATACGGCATGCCTCCCACGTGCGGCCTAGGCATCGGCATCGATCGCCTTGTTATGCTCTTGACCGACAGTGCCAGCATTCGCGACGTCATTGCCTTTCCTCTTTTGAAGCCAGAACGCAGTGCTGAAGAAGGCCCAGTGGCGGCTGAGTCAGAGGGGGAGTAGAGCCGAGGTATACACTTCCTAGGCGACAGTCGGTCATGGCCGCTGTAGAACTCAAAGCTACGGAGATCCGAAGTTGACGATTCAATCATGCCCTAAGATGATGAGAAGCAATAGCCACGCGCATTGACACTCCACAAACATGACTAATTTAAAGCCCACGGCCAAGCCTGTTATTGATCGACCTAAATCAGGGTTTACTAGCTATGCAGAAAAACTCAATGGCCGAGCGGCCATGATTGGATTTGTGGCAATTTTGGCGATTGAATATTTCACCGGTAAAGGCTTCTTGACTTGGCTCGGCTTGGTCTAATATTGGGCATCATCTGTGCCTGTTAAGAATTTGGCCCGCTCTTTTGAGGAAGACCAACTCAGTTAACTAGGCTAAAGTCACGTAGATTGAAAAGTCGGCGACCGATGATTGGTACGGGCTACGGCCAGGCATCTCCCGGTATTTTTTGTTGTGAATTTAATTGGCTGTGTTTATCAAACGCTTATTTCGAAGAGAACCTATTACTAGCACGGTTGTGACTGCTGGCTCAGTCAACATTTTGTTGGGAATGATGGAGGGGCAAGCGCTGCTGGCATTTGTCGGAGTTTTGGTGGTTAGCGGAACTCTGGCTAATCGCGGTTGGCAAAAATATCGCCGCATTGAGTTTTCTGATGCTGCCATCCGCTATTTGCCTGAGCAAACTTCACAGACAGCAATGCCCGTCATCAGGTCTGCTTCTCCACGGAACCCTGACCTGGATTAGTCTTACCATTCAAGATTGTTATCGACGCTACAAAGAAATAAAGCGACACCATAATTGCTCAATTAAAAGCGCAATTGTAATGTTTGCTTATGCACAAAGAAATGACAAATAGCAAACGTCCAGAACGTGGTTAAATTCAGCCCAAAGTTAGTAGAACTAACTCGTTTTAAGCTTCCTGAAATACGCTAATAACAGCGATCGCTGTTATTAGACAGTCAACGTGAAACGGTTACGTTACTTGCTAAATTGCGCCTTTAAGCTCGACAGCATGAAGCTTGTGAGAACTATTCTTTTATAAACGCAATTTAATGAAAAGCCCATATCAGCTTCTTTAACATTCAGTACATCAGTTTGACGCCGGTTAGCAGCTCTAGTTCACGCAAAATCTCGTTTTTTTCATAATGATCGGTAACCTGCATCAATCGCTCATATAGCGCTTCGATTTTTGAGTTTCGCAGCTGCGTAATCTCTTGAATTGATATTTGCTGAACAGATTCTTGCATGGCTTACTCTTTTGGGAGGCTGATGATGTTTCTATTATTTAAATGGCTCGTGTAATTGCCTATAGCCCTCACAATTACTTCAGACGGCTTTAATACAATGCCAATTCAATATGAGCGTAAAGTGAAAGGTTTTTGAAACGCTGCCAGGAATTTTCTTTCTGAGCATCAAATAACCTAGTATTTACTGAATTGGATTGTCGCTTTGTGTAATAGCTGGCTACGTACCTTTACTGAGATTTTCGACAGGCGCCATAAAGCGGTTGGGTAGCGAGAGTGCTACTAAAAAGAACAGTCCAACACCACAGATTTACAAAATTAGTTAGCAGCATCAATTCACCCTCCAATTGCTTCTACATTCTTAATAAATCAGAGAAAGGTTTATCAGCTAAGAGGGTTGAGACTCCTCACTTGACACAAACTTTCAGTGCTAGGCGCGACCGAACCAAAGGATGAATTTTATATTTCAGAACGTGAGCCCGGCACTTCCCTATGAGATATGCGCTAATTGCGCCGTTTCGACGGTCATTTGTCGGGATAATTAAAGCGCTGCTTATTTGCCACCTTCAACCCATGACCTCAGTGCCAACGCCCCGTGAAATTTTAGAAACCCTCCTACCGCCCTTGCGCTTGGCGGCCAATTATTCACGACAAATTCAGAGCAAAATTGCTGCTCAGCCTGACAAAGCTGGCCCGACCCAATTTGCTGCAGCGCTGACCGATGCTGACTTATCCATTCAAACGTTTGTTGAAGTGGCGCTATTGGGTAGTTTTCCTAACCTGCGATTTTATGGCGAAGAATTTGAGCAATCCTATAACACCAAATATTTTCGGGCGATCGATTTGGGGCCGGATGGCGACTATCTGGTCACCCTTGATCCAATTGACGGCACGTTATTTTACATGGACGGTTTTCCCAACTATCAAATCATCGTGACTGTTCTCAATGCCGATGGATTTGCCGCAGTGCTGGCGCTTAGTCCGGCAGAGGACTGCTATTACTATGCGCTGCGGGGCGAGGGCACTCGCATTGGTCACCTGGCCCAAGATTTAGATGACTGTCAGCGCTTAGAAATCCCCCACAGTAGTACTCTCTTTTTGGGCACTCGCATCGCGCCTTTGAAGCCGCGGTTAAGCGATCGCTACAGCATTGTCAGCGTCTCGGAAGACTACTCTCCTGAGCGGGCAATTCCCAACGTTAACGGCATTCTTAAAGGACAACTAGGAGGTGTCGTGCTGGCCACAGGCAAATTTATCGATGGTGCCGCCTTAGCTTTCTTAGTGCAAGAGGCGGGCGGCCTGGTAACTGATCATCAGGGACATCCACTACCGCGGCTGGATGATTGTGTAGACTATGCTTGGCCAGGATTGGCGATCGCCACCTCCCCAACCGTTCATCACGACCTCATTACCGCTTTGAAGGGCTTTGAGATGGCGACTTGATATCTTTTGGATATGGCAACAGACGCCTCCACGAGTCTTGGAAATCACCACCAAGGCTGAGCATACGCCTCTCATGAAGAATTTGGTGATTCGCCAGACCGCCCAAATTTCTACAGGCCTCAAACTGACGCTACTCTAAGATGAGTCACTGCACTGTTTTGCCATGATTCACCTAAGCCAAAACGCGATTCGCGAGCTTAAACGACTGGAAGCAAACGACCCTTGCAGCAGTGGGGTCGTGCGACTGGTGGTGGTACCTGGAGGCTGTGCTGGATTAACGTATGATTTGTGGTTTCGGCAGACAGTTCAGGCCACCGATCAGACCATAAAAATTGATCAGCTCAAGATCGTAATTGCTGCTGACCAGTTGCTCAACTGCGACGGTCTAGCGATTGACTATGCCGAAGATTTGATGGGCGGCAATTTTCGCTTTGCTAACCCTCTCGCCAAGCAAACCTGTGGCTGCGGCGTATCTTTCAGCCTAACTGCCGCTGCTGATCAATCCTCAGCCGATTGTCTGGCTACACAAGGTGCACCATTTCTTTCTGGATCGTTGTAGTCGTTTGGCAATCTTGCGAGAACGACACAGCAGGATGCAGAGCCTATAGGGCGATCGCCTAGCTCCATGTCGAGTCAAAGACTAAATCGCATGCTTAGGGAACTGGAATCTTTCCAACCGTTATAATCAGCGGTCTGTCAATCTATATTTTGTGCGTTGTGTAGCTTAGGTTGAACGGAGTGAAAGCCAACAGAGAAAAGGGTTTTGTTGGGTTACGCTAGCACTGACCCAACCTACAAATTCAACCTTGACACTGCACTAAGCCTAAAACGTTTGCCTCGCCGATGATATAACAATCTGCATTTGGGTCAGGGCCTGAGAGCCGCCCAACCCTCTGTCCAGCAAGGACTTTAACTTAAAACTAAAAACTCAACACTTTGAACTCTGCTATACGACTGGAAATCATTGACTTCCATGAAACTCTAATGGAAAAGCTAGCCCCAGGCTAGGTATGTTGGTCCTGCATTGTGGACGATCCAGGGTTTTCCGAGACCTCCCCCAATTTACTGTCAGGCCAGGTCTTATCCAACCGCCTCTTCAGGAAAAATAATGGGCTAATCAAGCTGTAGATATATAACGTCATTTCGCTAGCGGTCACCGGGTCTCGCCAAACTGCTGCTCGATACCTAACAATATGGCGCACAATCTTACGCACATCATTGATGGCATAAGCCAAAGTCATGAAATATCGGTGATGCTTTTTAACACTCAGCATACGAGTGCGGTGGCGGCTCAATCCAGCACCTTTCATTAAAGAGCATAAATATTTCTGAGTTAGGCGTCGGGCCGGAATTTTGTGTTCGACTCGCATCGCCGGATTGTACCAAACTTCCCATCCTGCCTTTTGAATATGCAGTGTCGCCTCTAGGTCTTCGCTCGATAGCACGCTATCTTTAGTTGGACCGCATAGAATCGGGTTCTCAGGAACATTTTCTAGCCAGGCATGACGCCGAACTGCCATGCCGGCTCCAGGAGGCAGCACTTTCTGATCCGGAGAATATATCAGCGGCGAGGGGCCCCGGTAAGTTAACGCTAAAAAGGCAGCGATACGGTCGAAGTTGGCCGGCAAATCACAGTCGAACTTTCCCCGAATATGGCTGCCGACAATTCCCGCTTGCGGATGCTCTCGAAAAAATTTCACCGCTTGGTTAATCCAGATGATCGAGGGCAGATTATCGTCATCTAGGAATCCGACAAGTGGACTCCGTGCCAGTCGGATAGCTCGCTGGCGAGCAAAAGCGGCTCCTTGTTTAGGTTCAAAGGCATAGCGCAAGTTGGGCCAGCCTTTTTGAAATTCTCGTACAACAAGTTCTGTATCGTCCGTGCTGTTGTTATCAACCACAATGACTTCCCAGGAAATGTGGTCGGTTCCTAGTTGCCACCTCAAACATTCCAGCACATAGGGAATTCGTTGAGCGCCGTTATACGTAGGAATTGCAACTGTAAAGTTGTGAAAAAGGCTCGCTGCAATCATTGCTCTGCTTTGTGCTTAAGCGTCACTCCATAGGCGACAGTAAGTTGATGATAGCTTTAGCCATTTGAATTAACGCCGATTGCTTGTTGCTATTTCAATATCTAGCGCTCGATCCAGGGGCTCGTCGTCTCGCTCTTACAGAACTAGCGACAGCTATCCTGTCAACTTTTATTGATTAAATATGACTCGATGAAGTAAATGCGCAATTTCCTGATGCTGAAAGCTTAACCTCAATAGCAGCTTGCCAAAGCGGCCTTGCATATGAGTAATGCCGTATATATTACAGTTTAGCGTTATTGACACTGGGGAAAATTCATCGAGTTTGTCAAATCGTTTAATTTCCTAATATCGATTATTGGGAGTCTTGCACTGCTTTTCATTCAGTGAAAGTACTCAAAAACTCAAGACAAATAGAAGATGAGATCAAAATCTCCTGGTTTCTTCGGAAAAGATGTCAATTTACCCAGGGCAATACTTTAGCTCAGAAGCATGCTGCCACTGAGATATTACGCATAGATAAAGTAACATTTTCAACTGTGTGCCAAAGGCAATAGAGAACATTATGCCGATGGGACACCAAGTTGTGATTGCGGGTAGCCTCCAGACGGTGTTCTGAGCATAGCGTCGAGCAATGCTAGGGAGATTTGCAGAAAAGAGTTTGCTGTCTGGTCGACACCACCAGCGCGGCATCGTGAGCCACCATCGGATCCTTGATTTTAGGAAATCTGAGCGGCAGGGATAATTTGGAGACTGTTGTCTTCAGACATAGGGTCCGAAATAAGAGTGCCAGTCTCCAGACCATAGCGTCAGAGCCGGTATAGTCCCGTTGATTCTGTAAGGTTTCTGACGTCGATTGATGACGCGCCTTAGCAGAGTCAGATTGAATCAAGGAAATGGCTAAGCCCATACAGAATTTCCTAGAGGCTGCGAACCGAGGCTGCCCCATCTTTTACCTCACCTACCAGGACTGCGGTGGCGACCCCTACGAACAAACCGTTTTCAAGCACGCCTGGAATATTGTTGATAGTGGCTTCCATTTCGGCGGGATCGGTAATCGCAACAAATTTAGCATCCAGCACCATGTTGCCCTGATCGGTAATAACCGGGCCGTCTTTGTTTATCCCCATGCGTAGGTCAACCGTTGCCCCCAGTGCCGTCAGCGCTCGAGTGACGGGGGCAACAGCCATCGGCAGAACTTCCACTGGCAAAGCAAAAGTAGACCCCAGCTTATCCACCAGTTTGGAGCTATCGACGACGACAATGAATTCCTCCGCCAAGCCATCGACAATTTTTTCGCGGGTATGGGCGGCCCCGCCGCCTTTAATCAGATTGAACTGCGGATCAACTTCATCGGCCCCGTCGATCGCAATGTCAATGTGCTGAATCTCATCTAGCGTTGTTAGGGGAATGCCGTACTGCTTGGCCAACACGGATGCCTGAAAAGACGTTGGCACGCCTTTGATATTTTTGAGTTCGCCCGCCGCCAAGCGATCGCCTAAAAACTGAATCGCAAAGGCTGTAGTCGACCCTGTCCCCAAGCCCACAATCGTATCCGACTGCACTTTAGCGGCGGCGGCTCGACCCACCTCTTGCTTCATCAACTTCACCGGATCCATCTCTGCCATCAGTTATCTCCCAGCGTGGATTGCGTTTGCTAATAGCATGACCCAAAGTGGGCAAGGTTTCTAGATCCGGGGAGAAGTTAGTGGAGTGGATTAAGGATAGGTGGGTAAGTAGATGAAAAGGGGACGGCTAGAGAGAGCAAATAACTAAGCATTGCCAGTTACGATCCTGCTCCGGCATGGACGTCTGGCGATTAGTCGCGCTGACTCAAGTTTCGACGCTCTGGGTTTGTAGCGCTACGTAGCCGGCAGCGGTTTCTCCGACGACGACGATATCAACGGTAACCTCGCCAACCCGGAAAACTCGCCAGCGATCGCCAATCTGCTGCAAAAATTCAAATAAAGTTTGATGGCGCTGGGCGATTCCGTTGCCTTCTGCCCCATAGCCTCGGCATTGTCGCTGGATCTGAGCCATCAACTCATCTAAGGAAGTTTCGGTAACGGATGTTTCAGGATCCCGTCGCAGCACCTGCAGCAGGTCTGTCGTGTTATCGGTCTGGAGCGTCCAGGAAGGCACCGTCCAGGGGGCTTCTGTCTCACTCGGCAGCCACAATCCCTGGACTCGCTGCTTTAGTTCAGAATTGATCTGATTTGCCGTCATCAACTTTTACCAGGGTTAAAGCCCCTCTACATCTTTTTAGGAGAGTGACGCATCAATGACTAGAAGGCGTGACTGGACTTGGCCATCGGCTGAGATAAGCCTCGCCGACAACGATTAACAAACTGCTCAAGCCCAAACTTAGCAAACTACCCCAGCCTTGCCAGCCTTGAATCAAAAATGCGATCGCTCCTGTCCATAGTAAGTAGGTGATTGCCACTTGTCGATGACTCCAGCCCGACTGCTGTAGTCTCTGATACAGGTGCGTGCGATGCGCTTGAAAGATATTTTCGCGTCGCCAGAGCCGCAGCAGCAGAGTGTAGATGGCATCAGCGGTTAGCGGCAGGGTAATCGCCAAGGCGGCTAGATTGCGAGCCGGGTCGGCAGACGATGCCAGAAGAGCGATCGCCATACAGGCTCCTAACACTGTGCTGCCAACATCGCCCATAAAAATCTTGGCCGGTGACCAGTTCCACCAGAGGAAGCCCAGCAGGGCAGCCACCATCAGCCACCAGAGGGGCTGCTGTAGGTAAAAAGCCAAAAATCCCAGCTGCCCGGCAGTGACGCTGGCAACCAGTCCGTCTAGCCCATCCATAAAGTTGTAGAAATTGATTAATGCTGTGAAGCCAATTAGGGTAATCCCACTGACCAATACAGTTGCCCAAAATCCGTCGGGCAGCCCCGGCAAGGGAAGCACACCAAAGCTGAGGAGAGCGATCATTGCGGCTCCGAGCTGCACTGCGTAGCGAATTCGAGCCAGAATATTAAAGCGATCATCCAGCAGCCCCACAATAGCTAGCGGCATCAGCACCAGCACACTATAGATAGGCGCAGGGGACAGGCTTAGCGACTCCAGCATTCCAACCCCTTTGCCGCCCCAGGCCAGCAGGCTGGTCACGCCGAAGGCGATACAAAACCCTAAACCGCCCCCGCGTGGCGTGGGCTGTGTGTGAGAGCTGCGATCGTTGGGTATGTCTAATAGTGCTTGACCAAAGAGCTGAATCAACCAGAAAGTCAGTCCGCCGCTGAGAGCAGCCGCAGCCGTGCAGAAGATCAACAACATATAGCAGAGTGCAGAATCCGGATTACAGAACGCGGAATTGAAAGCGTTTCATGGAACTTCACAAATTTGGACTATCCAAACAACCTACTTACACATAGCAGGCGTTTATGCCTTCCTTACCGAAGATAAGGTTACTGCGAAACGGATGAATCAATGAACCAATCGACAGTGTTTTGCATTCCTTGGGCAAAGCTGTATGTGGGTGCCCATTTTAGAGTCGTTTTGAGATGATGGTTGCTGACCTCTAGCGAACCCGTCAACCGACTCAGCCGTTCTCTTTGCCCCAAGGGCTGAGCCATGGCTATAAGGAGCGCCGGCGGGATGGGCAATAAACGAAGTGACCTTCCCATCGCTTGCCCTATCTGACCAATCAAGTCGGGCGTTGAGAGCACTTCGTCATCGCTCACTAAGAAGGTCTGATTTTGGGCGGCTGGGTGGTTAATGCAAAGATGAATGACATCGACTAAATTGCCGACATAAAGAAAACTGCGGCGATTACGAATGGCGCCTAGCGGTAAAGGCAATCCTCGATTGACCAGCTTAAGCAGTTGTGCCATGTTACCCGGATTTTGAGGTCCATAGACGAGGGTAGGCCGTAGAATCGTCCATGTCATTGAGGTTTCAGCACAGAGTTGTGACAGGCGAATTTCGGCTTGTAGCTTGCTGCGCCCATAGGGAGTATCGGGCTTACAGGGTGAAGTTTCGTCGAGGGGGCGATCACTTAATGTTGCCATCGCGCCGACAGAACTCAAAAAAATGAAATGTTTCACGCCTGCGGCGATCGCCTGTTTAGCTAAAGTTGCAGTTCCTTCAACATTGGTCCTGTAAAACTCGTCGTATAAAAGACCTGATGTACATAAAATGTGAGCTAGGCCCGCCATATGAATCACACAATCAACGCCTGACAAAATATCTTGCCAATCAAGAACATGATTGATATCATCAACACGAATAAAATCTAAGTTTTCATGAACAGCAAACAAAATTTTCTTTCTGGTTGTAGCTCTAATAATGTATCTGTCTCTTATCAAAAAATTCAGTAAATGATTTCCGATAAAACCTGTTCCGCCAGTAATTAATATGTTTTTCATATTTAATATCGAAAGCCCTTAAAAAGCATCATAGATTAAACGAGTCTAATAGAGACATAGGTGAAATCTGAACATTAACCAACCGCAATAAATAGCTTTACCGTGAGATTTATAAGTAATGAAATCACAATGATAGTCATCGACAATTCTTGTCATAAACTACTGACAGCATATATGTCTGCAATCACATAGTTTCGATAAACTTATAACCTCAATTATGCTGTCTGATAGAGTTTAGCCACAAGCGTTTATAGTCATGACGTATGACCATAGAGAGCGGTTCAAGGTTCAGGCAGGAAAGTCAACAGAGCAAAATGAAGAGTAAAATTGTCTACAATCCACTACTGGCACTCATTTATCTGCCAGTTTTTGCTATCGGTTTTGTAATCTTTACGCTAACAGGAAACACTCCAACACTGTCTTTTATTTCGTTTAGAAAGCTTTATTGTATTACTCGAGGACAGCTAAACAAAGGTTTACGATTTGTTTTCCGTAGACTTTACAATCGTGCTTATACTTATCCAGTTGCTACAGAAGGCGTTCTTTTCAAGAGAGGGCTTGCTTCAGAGGAGTATAACTTAGCCTTGAATGGCCTTCGAAAGAATGGTTACTATAAGTTCCGCAAAAAACTTGATCCAGACCTAGTAAAACGCCTTAGAGAGTTCTCAAAGAATTCTGCAGCAATTGTTCATGGTGGTCAGGCTAGGATAGTTGAAAAAGTGAATTTCACAAATCCTGCAGGCCCGAAGTATGAAATCGACCCGAAGGAATTCTACAAATCAGCAGCCTTGGCAGAATTGGCACTTGATTCAAACCTATATGAGTTGGCGAGTGCATACTTACAAACAGCAGCTATCTTAGATTTGATTGCGATGTGGTGGTTGCTACCTTACGCTTCTACAGCGTCAACCGAAGCGGCACAGCTTTTTCATTTCGATATGGATCGTATCAGCTTTCTCAAATTCTTTGTTTACCTAACGGATGTTGGTCCAAAAAATGGACCTCATACATATGTAAGAGGCAGTCATGTATATAAGCCCCGCCATTTATTTCAAGACCGACGATTCAACGATTTTGAAATCGAAAAATCTTATGGAGCAGATAAAATTGATGCCATAACAGGCTCGTCTGGGACCATTATCGCAGCTGACACTTCTGGCTTTCATAAGGGGGGCGTTGTTGACCTAGACAGTAGGCTAATCTTGCAAGTTGAGTTTGCCTCGTCACTCTTTGGTCAAAACTATCCGCCTCATAGACTAGCAAAATCCAAGGAAGCACCAGCATATCGACATGTTTACACCTAAGCTTTACAGAGCAACATAATTATGCAGAAACGAGTAAAACCAACTGATACTTTATCTAGGCAAAGTAATGATGAGCTGTGGCAATTTCGGCCTTGGAGGAGCAAGGGCTATCTAAGTCACTTTTGGGATCAACTGAATCTAATCGACTATTGGCGTCGGTTACATATGAACCTAAGATTTAGATGGTACTGCCTCTTCTCATCAATTAAAACGCTTGAAAATCCTGATAAAGGAGTGGCTACTGAGACAATTCGTCATAATTTGAAAGGGCTGAGGGACACGAGTGTAGTTCGTTCAAATGCGTTAGTTCGCCCTCTATCTGTCATAGAGGAACTCAGTCCTGACTCTCAATTGCTCTGCATTGGTCCACGCACTGAAGGCGAACTCTATAATCTTGCGGCTCATGGTTTCAAGCTAAGTCAAATTGAAGCTGTCGATTTAATTAGTTACTCTCCCAAAATTCAGCTTGGGGATATGCATGCTCTACCTTTTACTGATGACAAATTTGACGCTGTGATATGCGGATGGACGATCGCTTATAGCGACAACAAGGTCAAAGCTGCTAGAGAGATGATGAGAGTTGTGAGGAACGGAGGTATTATTGCAATTGGGGTTGAATATCATCCCTTATCAACTGAAGAAATCGAGAATATGACTGGCTATTTGCCGGGTAGTTTTGAAAGGCTCAACACTTTAGAAGACGTGCATGAGTTATTTGAAAATAATATCGACTATATATTCTTCTCTCAAGAGCCACGAGGAAGGCAGAGAGATAAAATCGGTTCTATCATTTCTATTTTTTCAATCAAAAAGCACATGTAGTTTTAGTGCCTCTTAAGCTAAATAAACTAATTGTCAGCTAAGAGAATTCAAGGATTAAAGATCTTATTTACTGGAAAAGTTGTATGACTCGCTGAATTCAAAAATATTTGAAAGATGCACTATTTCGTTGATTATAAAATCATCGCATAGTTAAGCAGGCACGAATAATTAATTCGAGGTAAGGTCAATGGCAAAATGGGAGCTCCGGTCACTTTTACCTTGGTTTAGTTACCCTAAGCTACTTATCTGGAGCATAAAAGTTTTGTATGTACCATAAAGTCTTCGCTAAGGTCGCAGCAATCGGCTTATTTAGAACCTTCTTCTCTTCCAGTAGGCATTCCAGGCGTAACCAAAAAAGCACCAAGCTGCTAAAAGAGTATTAAGTCTCTCTACATCCGAATAGATGCTCCATACCCATTTTATTGATCTCAACTTATTACTCGAAACCGAGGTAGAAGAGCCACATCGATATCGCCCCAAATCTTCCTGTAAGCCGTAGGCGACAAATCCTTTCTTAAGGATACTAAGCCATAGAATAAAGTCGTCGTACCCTCTATCTAAAGTCTGGATTGAACCGGTCTTTTGTCGATCAATAATCACTGTAGATGTAGCTATAGCAGTATTTCTCAAAAGCTGCCAGTAGGTTAGTGAAGTGGGTACGTCAATCAATCGACCACTATTTTGATCCAACATCGCCAGACGCCTATACTGAGTGTAGGAGAAAGCAATATTAGTTCTCAACATAAAGTTGACTTGTTGCTCAAGCTTGTCTGGTAGCCACAGATCATCACTATCTAAAAAAGCCACAAATCGACCAGAAGCATGCTTTAATGCAATATTTCTGGCCACAGCGGGACCTACATTTTTAGTTAGTGTCAACAACTCGATTCGCGTATCTTGAGCCGCCGCCTGGTGAACGATTTCTTTTGTTCGGTCGCTAGAACAATCATCAACAATAAACATCTCCCAAACTTGATAAGTCTGAGACTGTACTGAGTTAATCGTATGTGCGATAAAATCTTCTGAATTGAAAGCAGGCGTAATAATCGATACTAAACCATCTTCATAGATAGATATTTCGTGGTCAGCATCCATATCACAATGCTCTGGACAGTTGTTTTGAATAATGGTGGAATGAGATACTTAAATCTTCTTAGAGCTCTAGAAAAGTACGAAAAATCGAAAATTATCGTATTTCTTTAAAAGCTGCTTATTTTTTGACTGCAGCAGCTAGCGATCTCCTGTTGGAAACAACTCTCTTACAGGCTCAATCCACCTCAATGATGCCTGCCGCTCAACTTTGTCAGAGTAGAGCTTAGGTGCAGGAGCTTGCCATTGAACTAATTCCTTCCAATTCCGACGCAACACAACTTTTAAGATTATGTCCTCGCCAGAAGGATCTTCAGCGACTTCGGTATCGTTGGGAGAAAGCATCCCTGATTTCAACATGTTAATAATAATACTTGAGTTAGCGCCTTCAAAGTAGTTATATTGAGTCGGTGTATCTGGTCTGACAAAGTCAGTGTACTGCGCAATGCGATATGCATCTGTGTATATGTATCGCAATGCCCTACGAACAGTTTCAATAGGGTCATGAGATTCCAACAGCCTTAACTTTTCCAGATCTCTTTGCTCTTTGAGCAAATAAACAAAGCCTGCCTCTCGATAAAATGCAGCACCAATACAAATAACCTTCTTTCCAAGAAGAGCTGCCTCAAAGCCACAGCTACTACCATTGACAATAATAATGTCTGCTTCAGCCATCAAGCTGTAAGTATCCGCCTTTTCTTGACTCGGAATAAAATAAACACCCTTATCTTTTGCCCAGTCGATATAGTACTGTTCGGAAAGAGTTCCTGTTTTGCGACCAATGTATTCAGCCCAATTTGGATGACATCTAAGAATAGAACTGCTGTGATTGACGCCTAAGCTAGTCAAGATATCGTCTATCGCTGTAGTCATATCTTGCCAACCACAGTCGTAATCGTCATGGTATGCAAATTCACAGCGGCTACTGGGCAAAATTAATACTTTTGGCTGTTTCGAATTTGGCAATGGCCAAGTCAGGCATTTTGCCGCTTGATTATACACTCGCCATTCAGATACATTTTGCCGTAGAAAACGACGAGCAGCCAATTTGGCTGCAACTTTCGCTTGAAAAAGAGTCAAGAATTTTCGGGAAAAATGTTTGTGAAGTCTGTCGTCTTGTTTGAGCGATAAACAGTCTCCATTGGGAACTAATCGTAGACCATCACCAAAAGTTGTTCTTTCTGCAGTTATGTAAGGAATATCGAGCTGTTGACAGGTATAAGTTATCGCTCGAGTTAAGGCCATTCTTCCATTAAAGCAAACTACTCCATCGAGCTGATTTTCTCTGATCCAATCAATTGTATTGCCATAAATAATCTCAGCTGAGTCAAATAACTCCCTCTGAGTTTGTTTCACCGCTGAGCTTTCGCAGTCGATGTTGGTTTCAACTCTGTGAATAGTAAAAGCGCTAGAACGAACAATCGCTTCCAAGATCTCTTCACTTAGTGACTTTCTTGAACTTGACTTAATACTATATAAGCGATTGACCGGATATCCTCGAAAGCCACCTAATATACATACTGGACACTCTCTAATTTTGCCATGCCCCTTCAAAAGCTGACTATAGCATTTCGGTACTGAAGCATCACAAACGAAAAAGAAAGTTTTATGTCCGTCTTGGGCCAATAGCTTGGATAAATAGACAAGATACTCTACATGAGGGCGATAGGCGTAAATGCTAACAAAACCAATGTTCATAACCCTAGATACTAAAGCCAATATATTTTCCTTCCAAGAAGGATCATAACACTATGCATGAATATGCACGAAAACATCACGAAAGGGAAAGCGTATAAATTAATAGCAAAACAGAATGGAGAAAGAAATGTAATACTGAAGACTGAAATAATAAACGCGAATTTCAATCCATCTAATCTCAACCTAACAACCATGACATTCGCTAATCCCAGACAAAAACCATGGATGATACTAGCAATTACAAAAAAGTAGCGAATGTCGTACCATAGAATTCCCGGTAACGGCAAAAATCTTCCCTGCAACTCATCTAATACTGCTTCAGGAGCAGTAGCTAGCGAAAGTTTAGCGAGCAAACTTTTAAGATAGACAAATGAAAAGCTTCCTGGAGAAAAGATTATCGAATCTAACAGGATTCCGAAAGTCCATAAGCTGTGAACCAAATATGCAAGTGTAACAGTTGACAAGTAGGTAATGCTCTTCAACGGCTCATCCAAGTACTCAATCTGATGAAAAGATTGAGTTTCTCTGCCACCCAAATACTCGATAAACCCAAGCGAATAGACCTTTGCCGTTACATCCGAGATAGCAGCTCTGGAAAAGAATATATAAGTAGAATAAATCAGCACTAAAATAAAAAGTACTGAAGGAATTATCAATCTAAGATTTTTAGAGCCAGGAAAAAAAGGAAGTTTACTGCTTATATTACGCATCAAGCAAATGCTAATAGTTATCGAAATTTGTAGAAGAAGAGATGAGCGCCCGCCACTTAGCAAGCAAATTAAAAATAAGTTTGTTATGCCAACGGATAATCCGATATATTTATCCTTCCCTTTAAGCTTCTCGTAGTGCAGATGAATCAAGGCCGTGGGAATGAAGCAGAATGGGGAAAGTATATTGCCTAGAAAACTCGCTAGCGAAGAAATTCCCTGTCGCTGCTCACCAAGAACTCGCCACTGCTCTCTTGCCGAAGCAATGCCGGCTGTATAGTCTATACCTTGTATAAAAATCCTATCGTATAGTATTAAGCATATTCCTAAAACCGATAGAAAGCATGAAAAGCGCACCAAAAATATCAGATCTTTGCAATTTAGATGCCTGGATCTAAGCTGCCTATTGAAACGTAACTGACATATCTTTGAATCAAGTAAGCAATAAGATATTGTTGCTATAGCTGCCGATGAGATTACGTATAAGGCACATAGGAGGATGGCTTGGATAAAGGCTTTAGATGTTGGCCTGGCAGGAATTAAAAAGGATAAAAATAAAATAAATATCCATGAACCTAGATAAAACCTGATCGAGTAAAAATTTCGATTTCTAAGCATTTTTATCTTTTACAGTTTCGATATTTTTCACTAGCTCTAAGTCCCAGAATATAGCTAGTAAGCCACAGCAAAAGAGATGAGAGCAAAGCAATGTATGCTATATGAATTGGCTCGTAATTAATAAACTGATTTAGAATCATGCAAAACGCAAATATTAATGCTGAATATATTGAAAAAATAAACGAAATAGCTTTCTCGAGGTTACAGAGACTACAGAAGGAAATTGAAAAGTTCGAAATGGCAAAGATTCCCATCAATACAAATATAGGGATGATATTAAGTGATTCAGTGTACTGAGGAAGTGCCAACACGACTACAATGCGTATTCCAACTGTAATTGGGATAAAAAGTATGAAACCTAATCCTAGAAATAAGAAGGTCATTTTTTTTGTTAAAGCATAAGCAGCAGTGTATCCTTCTAATCCAACTGTGCGACTCATTAATGGAAAAATATACTGGTTTATCATCACCTGAATAGTATCCATAGCAGCTAAGAAGATCAGACCAGTTGCGTAAATTCCATATTCTTCATCGGTCAATACAAAAATACCTATCCATCTGTCCAGTGAAGTCATTACAACAACTGCATTACTTAGGAAAAGTAATCTCATGCCTTCTCTTATACTTCTTGTTAGCCAGATTTTTAACCGCCTTAAGCTTACGTTTGTTTTGAAGTAAAGCTTCTTATTTTTTTTGATTACTACTCCGATAAATATCACAAGTGAAACTATAGTTTCTATAGAAATTAGAAGTGCTGCAGTGACCGTCTCAGGAACCCAATATAGGCAAAGGGTGGCAACAAGAATCAGTACAGCACGGACAGCATAAAGTAATGCATAGACTTCTCTTTCCAATAGACTTCTCAAGTCAGTAGAAAGTACGAGAAAGACATATTGGCTTATTGAATAAAAGATTAACAAGCAATAGAGAAGAACGGACTGATAAGATATAAATTTTGTGACGCCAAGAAATAATAACAAACAAAAGCCAAGAACTGAAGTTGTGTAGAAAACAAGTAAGCTACCTACTATAAGATTTTCAATCTCAGGTTCATTGTTTTGCGCATAAGCAATAGGCAGCCTTTTCTGAGCAAGCAGCAATATTCCGAAGCTAGCAAATAGCAAAAAGTTATTTTTATACAATATGAGCTTGTTTAGCTCACCAAAGCTCGTTGGATTCAGTAAGGCAGCATATACAAAAGTTCGTACGAATGTGGCGATAGTAGCAGCAGCATAAAATAGGATATATAAGACTGCTTTCTTGTCCAGATTTAATGTTTTGGCTTTCTCTAAAAAAATCATGTTCTTTTAAAAAGGTGGCTTAAAATAAAAATTTGAGAAATACAGATCAGCCAACCTCAACCTTCCCTGAAACTGGAATACTTGATCAAAAAGAAAATATCCTAAAGGTTTATGTTTTGCGATGTGTTATCATTAAATACTCAGTATAAGCTTTATAAAAAGAATCCTATCATCAAGAATAAAACTGGAATTTACATCGACATTTTCTTGGTATTTAGACCTTTGAAAATATTATGAATAGTCAAGAGATTATGTGCATGGAATCTGATTTATCTAGCATCAAAAGTGCGATAGCTTAAACCTTACTAGAAATTATCCAAGCGCTGGAAATGCCCAAGATCTCTTTTGACTTTGATGAGAATCTTTGATTAAGCTTAAAACTTTCATCCTCTAAGTTGTCAAGCGAGTGCGAATCAACTTCTAATTCGACGCGCAATATATCTTGATTTGCTTCTTCGATTAGGTTTATAAAATCATCGTGTCGCAGCCTATTCATGTACATATATCGATTTCCAGCATATCTTTTCCATTTTCTATCAGAATACTGTAGAAAATTGATGGCAGTGATATTGTGGTCTGTGTGGGAAAAATGATCACTATAGTCAACTCGATGAACGAACAGACCATTTTGTTTCATGATTCTGTTACCTTCTTGAAAGATATTTTTAAGTGTTTCAGGCGGTATGTGTTCGAGCACATTATATGAAGTATGGAAGTCAATGCTCTCAGATAGAAGCCAAGTGTTTGCCGCATCACAGGGCGACTCATAGTGTATCTGACACATTGTCAAAATGCTCAAAAGATTTTCTTGAGTGCCGGCAGCCCTGAGGATTGAGTCAAACCTCTCTTGAACAAGCTTTTCCCCAAACAAATTTTGAATCTCTTCTGAATGGTGCAGCATGTATTGAAGGGTTTGCTGCAAAAGTTCTTCTTTTATATATGGGTTGATGTCAATGGTGTAGACTCTCTTCGCACCCATGAGCCAGTAGGCTATTGGAATGATTGGAATTCGGCCTGTGCCGACTTCAAAAAAGGTTTTGCCGTAAGGATTATGACCTTGTTTTTGCAGCAAATCCCAAGTTTTAATGCCTGCGAATAGGGAATCGTTTGGCTGGACAGACTTGAGCCCTCCAAAATTTCTTTGTAGCCAATAATAAGTAGAGTAGGAAGCTTGAGAAGGTAGTAAAGAAATTGAATTTTGGATAAGGGATTTTAGCTTCCAATGCATGATTAAGAAATTTTCAATTAAAAACCTGCTTTTGCTGTGTGAGTTTGAAATTTAAGGATCTCAATTTTGACACACAATATTCCAGCTCACAGGTGTACCTGCTTGAACATCTATAAGGATTTGTTTACCTAGCAGTATTTCAAAGTATTTAGGTGGCAGTCCAGAACCGGGGCGAACGGCTCGCAGGTTTTGCGTGGTCAAACGTTCTCCAGCCTTCATATCTTGCGCAATGTACAGCGATCGCCGAAAGACTTTTGAAGATTGTTCGGCTACAGTCGAACCATACTGAACATGACCCAAAGCTTGCCAAGCCCGTTTAGATTCTATAACAAGCTGTGCCATTTCCTCCGGTTCCATCGAGAAGGCGGAATCAACACCTCCGTCGGCCCGTCGTAAAGTGAAGTGCTTTTCAATAAAGGTTGCGCCTAATGTAACGCTAGCGACGCTAGCCCCAATGCCCATTGTGTGGTCGGACAAGCCGACCTGTAAGTCAAACAAAGCTCGCAGGTGAGGAATCGTGCGCAGATTGGTATTCTCTGGTGTGGCTGGATATGTGCTGGTGCACTTAAGCAGAATCAAGTCTTTGCACCCCGCCTCGCGAGCAGTCCGGACTGTTTCGTCCAATTCTGCAATTGTAGCCATGCCGGTCGAAATGATAATTGGCTTACCAGTGCTAGCTACTTTACGGATGAGCGGCAAATCGGTATTTTCAAACGAGGCGACTTTATAACAGGGGACGTTCAGCTCTTCGAGAAAATCGACTGCCGTAGCATCAAACGGTGTGCTAAAGCAGATGAGGCCCAACTCCTGACATCGTTGCATCATGGGTTCGTGCCATTCCCAAGGGGTGTGGGCCTTTTCATAGAGATCATAAAGGGAATGTCCATGCCAGAGGCTTTTGGGATTATCAATAAAAAAGTCCCCTTCGGCAATATTCAGGGTCATAGTATCAGCGGTGTAGGTCTGTAGCTTCACCGCATGGGCCCCAGCCTTTGCCGTTGCCTCGATAATTTCCAAAGCTCGATTTAGCGATTGGTTGTGGTTGCCCGACATTTCAGCAACTACAAAAGGAGGATAATCATTACCGATTTTCCGCGAACCAATTGTGATGGAATGCATGGAAAATTCGTTCCTCAGGAGATGACTCTACTCACTATAAAGGCTTCTGCTGCTGAAACACTGATTGTTGCTTCATTTCAGTCAGGTAGAGGCTTGAAGACCTTGGCAGACTAAATCTTCAGCTTACTTATTGCCAAAGTTCTTCCTGTCTATCGCTGTACAGTCAATGAGTTTGGACTAAATTAAGGATTTGGACTGGAAGATAGTCTGCAAAGATTGACTTATGCTGGACTGTAAATCTTAGCTAAACCAATCATCGAAATAAAAGTTTTCTCATTAAAGGTTCTTTTTCTGTCCATTCTTCATCAAACATAGCTAGAGAAACTACATCAACATATTTTCCTGATTTGAAAATATGTTTTAGGAAAATACCTTCTTCTCTGAAGCCAAACTTTTTATGGAGCTTGATTACTCTAGAGTTGAAAGATAAAACCTCACAACATAATTTTTTTACTGTAAGAGTTTTGAAGGCATATTCTAAAGCAAGAAACTCCATGATAGGACCGGCCTTTGTTGGCAAATCAGATTTCCCTAAATAAAAACCCCAGAAACATCTATTATGAAGTTTGTTGATTTCTGTGAAATTCACTAAACCAATTGGAGTACCTTTTAACTCACAGATTTTGTACTTTACGGTGGGATCCTCCAGGATTTTATCGAACCAAAGCTCATGTTCCTCATGGCTGATAATATGGTCAGAATACATGTTTTCTCGTACGCGCTTTGAATTACGCCAATTAAAAATTCTCTCTGCATCATGTATCTCGACAGTCCTAAGTAAATAGTTCATGTTCTTGTAAAGTCAAAATAGTAAAACGGCGACTGAAAATTTCATGACCACATGAATTTAAATTCTATTGGTTTGTAAGGCTTTGAGTAAGTGTGCCAATCCCTGAGTGTTAATCATATCTCGCGCAGATAGGGATAGCTGATGACGATACTCTTGCTTTCTTCTAAGTATATAAATTTGCCTTGCTATCGTATTTACCGATATGTTTTCATGCCACCCAACATGAAGAAAACACCCTTTGGAATGTAAATGTTTGACAGTTTCTATCTGATTTTCTGCTATGGTAATCACTAAGCTTGGTAATTGCATGAATGCGAGTTCCCAGCAGGTGCTACCCCCTGCTGTAATCGCCATGTCCGCCCAAGCCATTAGCTCTGGCATGTTAATGACATTGCTTTGCAGTTCGATCTGATGTTTGCCTGTTTTAATCGCTCCTTGCAGCTTCTCATAATGGGGATTGCTGGCGCCCACTACCACCACCACTTCTAAAGTATCAGTCTCTAGTTGTTGTAAAGCTTGAATGACCTTCAGAGTGACATTATTAGGGTCGCTGCCTCCCAACGTCACCAGGATTTTGTGCGGGCTGGGCGCAAACTCCCGTTGCCAGTCTCGCCAGGGCCAAAATTCCTTTCTTAATAGAGCGTAGCGGGTTCCCAACAGAAGTTGGGTGTAGGATGCTTTGTGGGGATAGAGTCCCGCATGGGCATAAATGTTTTGGTTTAATACCCAGTCGGAATAGTAGTGCTCAGCATGACCATTATCGTCTATGAATAAAACTCGCAACCCGGCTTGCTTGAGCTGCAACTGGTAAGCTGCACCAAAGTGGTAGCCATCTACAACGACAATTTCAGTCTTCAAATCTTGAGCTAATGCGATGGTGCGATCGCCATCTGTCCGACTGCCCAACAGCTCCTCATGATGAGTGACGGCACAGCCTTCTGACCGCAGTCGGCTTTCTAAATCCGGCGCGCAAGTGCCCATCAAAAACATGACTTCGTTACCCTCAACTTGCCAAGCTTGAGCCAGAGCCAGACAGCGCATGATATGTCCAGTGCCAATTTGCGCCGAGGCATCAGCACGAATGAGTAAATTCAATTGAGTCGCTTGAATCCCGAGTGACATAAAGGACCTTTGAGAAGTGCAAAAACATCCTGTCCTACTTCACAGGATTTGATTAAAGCAAATATTGGGTCCAGAGCATCGAGGTAATCATTAACCACTTGACTCGTGTGCTCGGTACAGACATAGACACTACTAGCGGCCAAATATCCTTTGGCAAGCATTTCTTGTGTGAGCAAGGTTTTGTAGGCTAGATGGTGATCACTCTTAAAGCTAAAGCTTGACAGCGCGGGCAAACCAGCGATCGCAATCTCCAAATCATGCTTCTGTGCTAATTGTTGCCAGCCAGTGCGAATCGTGTTGCCGGTGGCCGTAATGGCTTCGTAGGCGCGATCTCGTTCCATAACTTCCAACGTTTTCAGACCTGCTGTGGGGCCGATACGCTCAGTCCAAAAAGTACTGCTGATAAAGGTGCTTTGAGCTGCCTCCATGACTGCGCGACGCCCCACCACGGCAGTGATACCATAGCCATTGCCCAGCGCTTTACCGAACATGGCCATGTCTGGCTCGACGCCATACTTCTTATGGAGGCCCCCTAACGTTTCCCGAAACCCGGATGTACATTCGTCAAAAATTAGGACGATGCCGCAGTCAGTGGCGAGCTGACGAATCTTTTCTAAATATCCAGGCTGTGGCGGTTCGCTCCGCGAAACCTCCATTTTAATGACGCCAATCTCCGGATGCTGAGCGACCAGAGCGGCTAATTCTTCAAACTGGTTATAGCGAAACGGTAAAACAGTCCCCTTCAAGTCTTCAGGTACGCCATTGGGGGCTAATCCTGGTAGTAGGTGCCCTGCCAAGTTTTGATCGTCCCCCAGATTGGCAGCCAAATACCAGTCGTGCCAGCCATGATAGCCACAAATGGCCGCTTTGTTCCGACCGGTGGCCGCCCGAGCAATGCGAATGGCGATTGCATTAGCCTCTCCTCCAGAGCGCGCAAAGCGCACCATCTCGGCCCAAGGATGTAGCTCAACAAGCTTTTCAGCTAAGTAAACTTCTTCAGGGCAATTGAGGGTAGACATGTTGCCGGCTGCAACAGTTTGCTGCACCACTGCGTCAACCTCAGGATGACCATAGCCCAAAATGTTGGTGCCGATGCCCATGATGGACATGTCAATATATTCGCGATCGTCCAAATCCCAGACTCGACAGCCTTTGGCCTTACTAAAGTATGCTGGCCACTGGTTGGGCAAGAACATTTCAGCCCGCTTTGACAGCAGCATATTGCCACCAGGAATCACTCTTTTTGCTCGCTTCCAAAGTTTTTGTCCAGTATCCAAAATGGCTCCTTCGTTGCGAACTAAATGTTGGTTGGCCTGAAACAAATTAGGTTGCTGCTGTCGCAATGCTAAGACTTCTAGCCAGCTGAAGTCTAAACGCGGATAGAAATGCTCGAAAACTTTGCTAACCACCTCAAAATCTGCTAATTCATCGACTGTCCACCGTTCATCTGATAGATCGGTAGAATGACGATAATTTTTAATAGTGAATTCTCCAGAGTCACGAATATAAGGTGTAACATGCTCTTGCTCTGCTGGTGATTGGGCCTTTGAATAGGCCCGCTCGAGAGCAGCAAACGTAAACGCTTCGATATCTAACCCATCTGGAAATGTCGGCGGAATAGTGTTGGTACAGTAATCGCAGTTCGAATCGTTGAAATTAGTCAATAAGGTATCAACCAAATCAGGATCGACCAAAGGGCAATCCCCAGTAATTCTGACTATACTACTAGGCTGATAAGGTTTTGCTGCCTCATAATAACGCTCTAAAACGTTGTCTTCACTACCTTGATAAACATCAAAGCCTAGCTTTTTTACATGATCTACCAGTGGTTGATTTGCTGGCTGTTTAGACGTAGCTAAAACAATGTGGTCAATAGCAGCGGCCTTTGAGAGACGATGCAACAGCAACTCGATCATTGGTTTGCCAAAGATAGTACGCATAACCTTATTAGGAAACCGGGTCGAGCTCATTCGAGCCTGTACGATTGCGAGGGTTTTTACAGAGTTTGCCATCTTGAAGGGTTGATTAAATCAAGGTCTGTTGTAGACAATAGGTTGGGGATTGGCGTTTTCAAACTATCGGCAAAAGTTAAAATCTCTTTAAGCTGATCAACGCTATCAACGCCTACTAACACATGACTGATCTGAGGCTGGGCCAGTGCAAAACCCAAACAAGCTTGAAGCGGTGTGAGATTATTCTGCTGTAACCAATTATGCCAAGTTTTCCATAGATGGCTCCATCGCCGAAATTTTTTAGGTCTCGTCTGTTCATCCATCAACAGAAGGCCTTGCAAAAATATCGACCGCACATGAACTTCGATATTTTGTGTTGTCAACTTGGCTAGCCAGCCAGAGTGAATGAGCTGTTGATCAAGCACGTTTAGAGGTGCCTGCACTAAATCAAAACTAAAGCGTGAACATAAGGCATCCAGTTGAGCGGGATGGTACACAGAAATACCAATTTTTTGAACGAGCTGCTCTTTTTTCAAAGACAGCAAAGCGTTATAAACCTCTTCGCCCTGAGGACTCATTAAGTCATCTGGTTGATGTAATAAAATCCCATAGAGAGAATCAATTTTAAGGCGTTCTAAGGATGAGATAACGGAGCCTTTTGTCCACTTTGTGACACTTGTCGATAACTCTGACAGGGCAGGTAACTTAGACACAACTTGCCAGTCTTGAACGCCAATTGCACCCAGCCTCTGCTCACTATCGCCATATGCGATCGCCGTATCCAGAGTGTCCATTCCCGACTGCCTGGCAACTGCCAGGATTTTGGCAACTTCATTCAGGTATGGCTGCCCCTGTCGATTAGCAATCCCATAGGACAACCCAAACTGAACCGTTCCTAGTGCGATTCGCTGCAAACTCAACC
>ERZ1740058.237-NODE-237-length-47721-cov-6.696954_pt1 | contig 47721 bp, 42 predicted proteins | sample MGYA00581745_ERZ1740058 | MGnify/ENA primary metagenome ERZ1740058 (study PRJEB43018, sample SAMN04849742) | marine metagenome | isolation source: floating plastic debris | place: Pacific Ocean | collected 2008-08-30 | study: EMG produced TPA metagenomics assembly... | reverse complement strand
ATTACTGTAAATTCTTTGAGGCTGTCGTCACCCTCATCCGTAAAGATGCGGATACGATCGGTTGAGAAAACTAAGCGGTTGCGCTCCACGGCCTCGGTAGGATCGTAGGTTACTTTAATGGCTCCCTTTTGCTTGGGCTGCAAGGTCTGGGGCTCAATATCTACCGAAATATGTCCGGGAGTAACCACGTTCGTACTGAACGTTAATGGCTTATCGCTATCGTTGAATACGTCGAAAGTTCGGGAAACCGGCTCTTTGGTCAGCACTTTGCCCATGTTGAACGAGCGGTACTTCACCCGGATGTTACCCATGGCCGTAGGGAAGTCGTCCTGCGGGGTTTTAGGCTTAGGGTTTACATTTCCTTTGATGTATAGCACACTGGTGCTAGGATCGGCATTGGAAGTAACCGTAATGGATTTGCGGAACGCTCCCGGACGGTTCTTAGGGTTGTACTGAGCCACAATGGTGCCTTTTTGCCCCGGTGCCACTGGTTCTTTGGTCCAACTAGGAGTGGTGCAGCCGCAAGAGGCTTTCACGTTGCTGATGACAACTGGCGCTTTTCCGGTGTTAGTGAACACAAACTCGTGCGAAATAGGACCACCTTCTTCTCTCACCGTACCAAAATCGTGGTCGGTAATCTCAAAGGTTAAAACCGGACTTTGAGCAGCAACTATACTCACCGCCAGCAAAAATGTAAATATAAACGACAATTGCTTTTTCATGATTCGGGGTTGATTTCTATGCTTTTCAGATTAACAAACAATTATTATGCGAGATATTTATGAATTTCTTTTTAGAAAAGAGCTTATTTTCTATATGTGCTTCAGTGCCAGTCGTGCCCGCAATATCGGCATTGTTTGGCCTTTGGAGTTCTTGTTAGCTTACCGCATTGCGGGCAATTATTAAATTCAACTTTTTCTTCTTTGTAAATTCGTTCAGCAATTCTCCTCTTGAAAACCTCAATTCCATCATCTAGAAGAGCGAGCATCTCTTTATCGTCTGTAAGCCAGCCAGTTTTGTAAGATAATCTCCTTCTCCTTTCCCGTTGTTCAGAGGATTCGTAATCTCCGTTTTCAATTTTATAGTCAGTTGACCAATGTTTCCAAGCTACTTTCTCCTTAAAAGTCATTAAGTGAGAATGGTGATTGAATATGTAATCAACTTTTTCCTTTTCCATTTTGACTGTCGCAAGTGACTACATAACGGCATAATCTTACCTATCATCTACTTTCGCAAAACGAATTAGAGTTTAAAAGTTCAGAGGTAGTTCCAATTTTCGGTTATGCGTGATATTTTGCCTTATTTTGCAGAAAAAGAAAATATACGTCACTGCGAGCGGAGCGAAGCAGTCTCCTCCCTTTTAAATACCGGAGATGCTCTTTGGGAGATCGCTTCGTCATTCTTACCGCGCGGCGCCCGCTCGCGATGACGAGTTCAATCAAAATTTTACATGGCACGGATACTTACGGGAATACAGAGTTCGGGAAAACCACATTTGGGAAATATTTTGGGGGCTATTCAGCCCGCCATTCAGCTTTCGCGGGATAAAAATAATGAGTCGTTTTTCTTCATTGCCGACTTACACTCGCTTACCACCATTAAAGATGCTGAAACCCGGAGTGCTAACGTGAATGCGGTGGCGGCAGCCTGGTTGGCCTGCGGGTTTGACACTGAGAAAAATGTGTTTTATCGTCAATCTAAAATCCCGCAGGTGTGTGAACTAACCTGGTATTTAAACTGCCTCACGCCTTACCCGATGCTGGCCAACGCTCATTCGTTTAAGGATAAAGCCGACCGTCTGTCGGATGTGAATGCCGGGCTGTTCACCTATCCGGTGCTGATGGCTTCCGACATTATTCTGTACGACGCTAACTTTGTGCCGGTAGGTAAAGACCAGCAGCAGCATCTGGAAATGACCCGCGACATCGCTTCTGCCTTCAATAATCAGTACGGGGAAACTTTTGTCATTCCCGAAGCTACGATTGACGAGAGCCGGATGGTAATTCCGGGTACAGATGGCCAAAAAAAGAGCAAATCGTACCAAAACACGATTGATATTTTTCAGCCCGAAAACAAACTACGCAGACAGAACATGTCAATCGTTACCGACAGCACTCCACTGGAAGAACCCAAAAAGACCGAAGGTGATACTGTGTTCGCTCTCTACAGCCTATTAGCTACTGATGAGCAAACTGCTGCGATGCATAAGAGGTACGAAGGAGGTAACTACGGCTACGGCCATGCCAAACAGGAACTGTTTGAACTAATCAAAGGACAATTTGCTGAAGAGCGAGAAAAGTACGATTACTACATGAACAACCTTCCTGAGTTGCATCAGGAACTGGAAAAGGGGGAGGCTAAAGCCCGGGAAGTCGCCCTGGAAGTACTGGATAGAGTGCGACAGAAATTGGGGTACTGATAAAGAATTAGCAACAGCCAATAAGAAATGACTGTCGCTAATCCACCAATTGGATTAAAATACGTTTACTCGCGCATAGTTCCGTTTCTGAACTGCTCAAAGCGGGATTTTTCTTCCACTCTAGGAAAGATATTATCTTTGGTATTGGCATCGGCGGTGCCTCGGTTAGGGTCTAAGGTGATTTTTACTGCCTCTTTGTCTTTAGCAAATACCTTGGTTACTTGCTGTTCATTTTTGCGCCATACCTCAGCCGGAATGTATTCGGTTTCGGTGGAGCCATCGGCGTAAGTGAATTCTACTAGTAGCGGAGTTACCAGGCCACCTTCGTTTTTAAATGTTACTTCGTACAGGTTTTTCTCACCGTACTTTCGGCGAATGTCATTGTCATTAGTGCGGTTACGGAACTCGCCAAAGTAGCGATCGTCGGTATCGGTAACCGTGATCTCCTGGGGAGCATCTGGCCAGTTTTTAGCATTTTCGCTTTCATTGCTGTTAGCAGAACTGATAGCGTCTTGGTCAGCTGAGACAGTTTTCTCCACCTTGGCTTCGGGGTTGGCAACGCGGTACCACTTTACGTCTTCTACGGATACATCCACGTAATCGGTAGTATAAAACCAGCCGCGCCAGAACCAATCCAGATCCACCGCCGAGGCATCTTCCATGGTGCGGAAGAAGTCAGCTGGGCCGGGTTGCTTAAATTTCCAACGTTGAGCGTATTCTTTAAACGCAGCATCGAACAACTCCTGGCCCATAATGGTATTTCGAAGTACGTACAAAGCCGCTGATGGTTTAGCGTAGGCGTTGTAGCCAAACTGCATAATCTGCTCGGAGTTGGTCATAATCGGGCGGATAAAATCTTTATTACCCGACATGTACTCGCCAATGGTTTCGGGTACGCCAAAGCGAACCGGCATGGTAGGATAGTATTCCTGAGCCGTCAGGTTCTCCAGAAAGGTATTGATACCTTCGTCCATCCAAGTCCACTGTCGTTCGTCGGTGTTCACAATCATTGGAAAGAAGTTGTGGCCAACCTCGTGAATGATCACGGCGATCATGCCCCATTTCTTACTATCGGAGTAAGAGCCATCGGGCTCGGGGCGGCCAAAGTTAAAGCAGATCATGGGGTACTCCATGCCGATGGAAGCCGCGTGTACTGAGATAGCTATCGGGTACGGATATTCAAACGTACGCTTGGAGTAGCTTTCCAGAGTGTTTTTAACCGCTAGGGTAGATTCCTTTTCCCACAGCGGATTACCTTCCTTAGGATAGAAAGACATAGCCAGGGGCTGGTTGTTTTCCAACTTAACCGCCATTGCATCCCAAATGAACTTACGAGAAGTAGCAAAGGCGAAATCCCGCACGTTATCAGCACTGTATTTCCAGGTTTTTTTACCGGATGACTTAGTTTGCTCGTTTTCCCGAGCTTCTTCTTCGGTCACAATCATTACCGGCTGATCGAAGGTCTTACGGGCCTTTTCCATCCGTTGCCGTTGCTGAGTAGACAGTATTTCCTTTTCGTTCTGAATAGTACCGGTAGCCGCTACTACGTGATCGTCGGGCACGGTAATTTCTACATCGTAATCGCCAAATGTCAGGGCGAACTCGCCTTGTCCCAGAAACTGCTTGTTTTGCCAGCCGTTCAGGTCATCGTATACTGCCATGCGGGGAAAAAACTGAGCAATAGTGTATACGTAGTTGTCATCTTCGGGAAAATACTCGTAGCCTGAGCGGCCTCGGTCCATCATGCGGTCGTTGATGTTGTAGGACCAGTCCACACTAAATGATACCTGCTCGTTAGGTTGAAGCGGTTCAGGTAGTACCACTTTCATCATGGTCTTATTAATAACGTACTGCAGCGCCTTTCCTTGAACATTCTTCACCGATTTAATGTCAAATCCGCCGTCAAAATCATCATCATGCATAACCCGCGATTGAAACAGGCGGGCATTTAGGGAGTCGCGTACCCGAGAGGTTTCTATTTGTGGGGTGGCCGAGTCAGCCGCTCGCATATTCTGGTCGAGCTGCAACCATAAGTAGGAAAGTGGGTCGGGAGAATTATTATAATAGGTAATGGATTCGGAGCCGGTGATAGACTGATTTTCGTCGTTTAGCTCCACTTTTATTTTGTAATCGGCTTGCTGCTGCCAGTACTTGTAGCCGGGAGCCCCGGAAGCCGAGCGATATTCGTTAGGGGTGGGAAGTTCAGGGTCAAGCTGTTCAAACTTGCCTTGATACACTTGTGCCAGGCTTGAGGTAGAAAACCATCCTACTAAGCCTAATACTATTAGATGAGCATATTTCATAGTAAACAAAATTTCTGATGGATAGAATGACCGTTCTGCACAGTAACTCTACAAGCTTGCGAATTATTGCGTTCCTTTTCGGATACTAAAAAACGAGTAGTGAGTTATTGGTTGGTAGCGATTATGAAAGGCGCCAGACTTCTTCCTCCTTCTGCCGACCTACTTGCAGCATGAGCCGGGTGGGGCCAGGCACTAACACCAGACGAGTTAGCTGGTTAGGGTATTCGTCTACATCTACAATCACTCCACCTTCGGCTGCCTGATAAGTTACTTCTCCGTCTTCCTTTTTGACGTATTTATTAGCCAGATAAGCCGTGGGCAGTAGTACATCGTCGTCGGGGCAAAGCTCATCGTGTACATCAGCCAGTACATCCTCCAAAAAATCTCCGTACTTCTCCAGCAGATCATCTTCCTGATCATGAATTTCTTCCTCTAAATCATCGTACTGAGGATCATTATAGTCGATCGTGGCTAGTTGGTTTTTCTTCTCCACTAATGTGACTAATGCTTGTTCCAGTTCCTCGTTTTTCATAGGTATATTAATTTTTCCTAAAAAATTTGCGCCCAAAATTCCTAACATTTCTGAGAAGAAACAAAGATACCCTAATAAATTATCGACCAAGTCAAAAAGCAGACAAGTTTCGTAGCTAAACGAACTGGAAAAGAGCGGAGCGGGCGGACGAAGAACCGGTAAAATTTGTAACTTGACCCCCTTTGGTGGTAATTTGGATTCACCAATAATTTTTCTATCGTTTAACCTGAAATATTCCTTATAGTACCCATGGATCAAGCCGTTAAAACCAAAGCCGAACAATGGCTCAACAGTAGTGTGATTGACTCCGAAAGTCAGTCCGAAATTCAGCGCCTACTCAACCAAGATAACGAAACCGATTTGGTGGATGCATTTTATAAAGATTTAGAGTTTGGTACTGGCGGATTGAGAGGGGTAATGGGCGTAGGTTCTAACCGCATCAATAAATACACCGTAGGCATGGCGACCCAGGGCCTTAGCAACTACCTGCTTAAAACCTATCCGGGTGAGCAAGTAAAGGTAGCGATTGCGCACGATAGCCGGAACAACAGTCGCTATTTTGCTGAAGTAACCGCTGATGTGTTTTCAGCCAATGGTATTCAGGTATACTTTTTCGATGGGCTGCGTCCCACTCCCGAATTGTCGTATGCCATTCGTAAGCTAGGGTGCCATAGCGGAGTAGTGCTTACTGCTTCGCATAATCCGAAGGAATACAATGGCTATAAGGCTTATTGGAACGATGGAGCCCAACTAGTGCCGCCTCACGATAAAAATGTAATTGAGGAGGTGGATGCCATTGAAGGGCTGGAAGATGTGAAGTTTGATCGGAATGACGAAAAAGTGCAGATCATTGGCCAGGACGTAGATGAGCAATATCTGGAAGATATAAAGAGTATTTCCCTGTCTCCGGAAGCTATCCAGAATCAGAGCGACCTGAAAGTCGTGTTCACCCCTATCCATGGGACCGGAGTTACATTGGTGCCGCCCGCACTTAAGAAATTAGGCTTTACCAATGTACACGTAGTAGAAGAGCAAGCCGAGCCCAACGGTAACTTTCCTACAGTGGTGTATCCCAATCCCGAAGAAAACGAAGCGCTGAGCATTGCCATTCGTCAGGCTACCGAAATGGACGCCGATTTGGTGATGGGTACCGACCCCGACGCCGACCGGGTGGGTATTGCCGTGAAAAATCCGCAGGGTGAATTTGAAATACTCAACGGCAACCAGACCGGTAGCTTGTTGGTACACTATCTATTGAAAAAATGGAAAGAAGCCGGTAAACTGGACGGTAAACAGTTTGTGGCAAAAACCATCGTGACTACCGAACTAATCCGTAAAATTGCGGAGCACTACGAAGTAGACTGCTACGATACGCTTACCGGTTTTAAATACATTGCTGCGCTCATCAAAGACAAAGAAGGGCAGCAAACTTTCATTGGCGGAGGCGAAGAAAGCTACGGCTACCTAATTAGTGATTTTGTACGTGATAAAGATGCGGTAGCCTCCTGCGCTATGATTGCCGAGATGGCGGCCTATGTAAAGGATCAGGGTATGGGTGTATACGATTTTCTACTAGAAACATATGAGCAATTTGGCCTGTACCGAGAGTTGCTAGTATCGCTTACTAAAAAAGGCAAGAGTGGAGTGGAAGAGATTCGGGAGATGATGCGCAACCTGCGGGAGAACCCACCCCAGAGCATTGCCGGTGAACAGGTGGTTACTATCACCGATTACTTAGAAGGCACCGAAACCGATACCGCATCGGGTACACAGCGTCCTATCGAGTTTCCGGAGTCTAATGTGCTTCAATTTTTCACTGAAAAAGGTACTAAATTATCGGCCCGCCCTTCGGGCACTGAACCCAAAATAAAATTTTACTTCAGCGTGAACGATGAACTACCTGACCGGAGTGATTTTGCTCAGAAATGGGAAGCACTTGGCCAAAAGGTAGATTCCATAGTGGAAGAAATGCAATTGAAGTAGTCTATCTCTCACTTGCTCAAACAGTTACACTAATCCTACCGAGAAATCGAGATAGGAAAGGAGTATTTTGTCTAAAATTTTTCTGTCTGAGACAGTGTATATCTGCCATTAATTCGTAAATTTTTGAACAACCTTACGAGTGTAAGCCAGTGGCTACTCACCCGGATAACAACCACTTCCAGGTTGGCTAAATGAATGATAATGAGGATTATATCCATCATGCACACCATAGCTAACCAAACTAAGTCACGTAAGAATTAATCTATTTATATAACTTTTTTAATTATTTTTATGAATTTTACTAGTATTTTGTTAAATTAGCATTTGTGAATCAGCTAATGACAAAAGGCAAGTAATGATCAAACCTGCTATGTCTTATAAAGAAAAAGAAATTGAAAAAAAGTACTTCTCCATTGGAGAAGTAGCCAAGCAGCTTAGAGTCGCCGCCTCTCAAATCCGTTTTTGGGAAAGTGAATTCGACATTATTAGTCCACGAAAAAATCGGAATGGAAAGCGACAGTTCACCAAAGACGATATTGAGAAAATTAAGCTGGTCTACCACCTAGTAAAAGAAAAAGGTTATACACTACAAGGAGCCAAAGACCGGTTGAAGAACGGAACGCAAGCGACCAAAGACAAGATGGAAATGATTGGTACGCTTCGCGACATACGGTCATTTTTGGTAGACTTAAAACAGAAGATGGATTAGTGAATTCGGTGGTAAACGATACAGCCTCTACTTATAATGCTGCGATATATTCTATCGCCTTAAGTATGACCCCCATGGTGGGGGGAGCTACCGCTCGTCAGCTTATCAACTACTGTGGATCAGCCGAAGCCGTTTATCATAGTAAAGCTGGTCAGCTTACCAAAATTCCGGGAGTAGGGCCCAAACTGGTTAACTCCCTAAAAAACTATCAGCATTTGTTGGAACAAGCCCAGCGAGAAGTTGAGCGTTGTGCACAGCAAAATATTACTATACTTAGCTACGAGCATCCTCGCTATCCGGAGCGGTTACGCCATATTTACGACATTCCTTTGGTATTATACTACCAGGGAAACGCCGACCTGAACCATACTCGCATTATTAGCATTGTGGGTACCCGGCAGGCAACCTCTTACGGATTACGAGTGATAGAGGAAATTACGGCGACATTAGCTAGGTATGATGTGATGATAGTAAGTGGTTTGGCCTACGGCATTGATATGCACGCGCACCGCACCGCCGTACAGCACAATATACCTACTGTAGCGGTAATGGCGAACGGCCTGGATCAGATCTATCCGGCGGTTCATCGGAATGAAGCGTTACATTTTATCCAAAAAGGAGGCTTGCTTACCGAGAATCCGCTAGGGACTAAGCCTGAAGCTATGAAGTTTCCGGCGCGTAACCGGATTATTGCAGGACTAGCTGATGCCGTACTAGTAATAGAAGCGGCTACTAAAGGTGGCGCCCTTATCACGGCTGATCTAGCCAATGACTACGACCGGGAAGTTTTTGCGGTGCCAGGTAATGTTCACCAAAGGTATTCTCAGGGATGCAATCAACTCATACAGCAGCATAAAGCACACCTGCTGAACCGGGGCGAGGATGTTATTAAAATGCTGAACTGGGATTTGGAAACCCCTGTGGTAAATACCACAAAACCACAAGCGAAAAAACTACCTACCGACCTAACCAAAGACGAACAAAAAGTATACAAGGTGCTAGCTGAAAATCCGGATGGATTACTGTTGGATAAAATCAGCTGGTACACCCAACTATCAGTATCTCAACTAGCGGCCGTACTGCTCAGCCTTGAGTTTAAGCAGTATATCAAAGCAAGGCCCGGAAACAGATATCAACTACGAACGGTATGAATAATCAGTGCGGGAAAGTAATGAGCTATGACAAATTATCAGGATTATTATCACGTTCTGGACGTAAACTACAATGTTACCCCGGAGGGGCTTAAACTTGCGTACCGGCAATTAGCGAAGCGCTATCATCCCGATGCCAATGCTGGTGACCGGGAGAAAGAGGAGATGTTCAAGCTAGTGAGCGAAGCTTACGAAGTACTCTCCGATGCCGACAAAAAAGCTACTTACGATTTATCGTTGTTACTGGGGCTTTACGAAGAAGAGAAAGTCCGTACCCGTCGGCGCTCAACCCCAACTCAGCCTCAGTACGCATACCGGCCAGCAGCAGTTTCTTATTCCTGGAAGACTTACATGGGCGTTACGGCTTTAGTAGTAGTTATTGTTGCGTCTATTTTTGCTGTGCCCTTCGGCCTATCCCGTTACTCATCGGAATATCACTACGATAAGGGGCTGGAGTACTACCAAAATGAACAGTACTACGCCGCATTGAATAGTTTGGAGCGAGCTATCGTTGATTTTGGCAGCAAAAATGTGGAGGCCTGTTTATTAGCCGGAACCATCCTAAGCGAAGAATACGGTCAGTACAAGTACGCTATTGAGTACATGGATCGGGGACTAGAATTTACGTCATCAGACGGAGAAAAAGTGCAGTTACTCTACAATAAGGGTTTATATCTGAAAGGAAGTGCTGATTACCACGCGGCTATTCAGCAATTTACGGAAGCTTTAAAATACTGGCCAGAATACGATAGTCTGTACTTTGCCATTGCCAGTACCTACGCATTCAATCTGGATCAATACGATGTAGCTATTCAATATTTCTCTCAGCTAGAGAAGAAGGAAACAAGCTTCGTAGAAGCTGCCTACGGTAAAGCCTATTGCTATTATAAGCTTCATAACTACCCGGACGCTATGCAGTGTGTGGATAGTTACATTAAAAAATACGGTATTGATGCTAATGCCTACGTACTGCGGGCGAAGGTAAAAGCTAAGCAAGGGGATAGCCAGTCGGCTTGTGAAGACATAAAAAAAGCCTCCCGACTACATTCTGGAGAGGCTGAAAATTTAACCAAATCTTACTGTATGTAAGGTAGTCCTCTATTTTAGGCTTTTATTACAAACCTGACGAATGATTTCGTAGGCTTTCAGGTCGCCTAATTCTCCGGCTTTGCTGAGGTCAAGACATCCTTCTTGCTGTAACCCCCGCTCTATTCGGATCACACCCCGTAGATAGTATGCATCTGGGTTTTTAGGGTTGAGTTCAATAATTTTGGTAAAATCATTAATAGCATCTTCGTAAGCCTGTAACTCACGCCGGGCTTGCCCGCGTTGGTAGTAGGCTTGAACTAGATTCTTATTCAGTCTCACTGCTTCACCGTAATCTTCAATAGCCCCGAAGTAGTCCTGGAGAGAAAATTTAACATTACCTCGCTCGTAATAGGCCTCAGCAAACGTAGGATTACTTTCAATAGCTGTATTATAATCTTTCATGGCTCCGTGATAATCCTCAAAAACGATTTTTGTTCTACCACGCAAGTAGTATGCTTGGGTGTTAGATGGATTTAGCTCAATAGCCTGGTTAAAAGCCATAATAGCTTCTTTATACAACCCCTCTTCAAACAACTGCCGTCCCTTATTCACTAATTCATCTGAATTAGGATTAGCGAAAGCCGACTGGGAAACTATTGCTAGTACTAATAAGACATTGGTCATAGCAGTATATCTAATTCTCATACGGATAAATAATTGGTCACTCACATTAATTATACTCAAAATAAGGTATAAAAGACGACTTATGACAATAACTGTCAGTTCGGTAGGTGTAATTTTATATATTTAAATAATAAAATATAGTAAAATAAAACTATAATATTTGATTAATTACTAGGGTAACCAGTTTTTGTCTTTAGTGAGCTGAGCAACTGTTTCGGCTTCAGGACTGCCTTCAGAAGGGGAATAATTGTAGTACCAGGAGGCAAATGGTGGCAAACTCATCAGTATAGACTCGGTGCGCCCGTCAGTATCCAGACCAAACTTGGTACCTTTATCCCACACCAAATTGAACTCCACGTACCGACCCCGGCGCAGGTACTGCCACTGCTTCTCCTGTTCATCGTATGGCTCATTTTTATGCTGATGCATAAGGTGCGTATAAATGGGAGCGAAAGCCTGACCTACTGCTTGTACAAAAGCAAATATATCGGATTTATCCTGATCGCCTGCCGGGGTCAAGCGATCAAAAAAGATGCCTCCGATTCCCCGAGTTTCCCGTCGGTGTTTAATGTAGAAATATTCATCGGCCCATTGTTTGAACTTTGGATAGTAGGTAGCATCGAAACGGTCACAAACTTCTTTAAGCGAAGTGTGAAAAAACCGGGCATCATCTCGGTTAATATAATGTGGGGTAAGATCAATACCTCCTCCGAACCAATGCACGCCGTTACTCATCTCAAAGTAACGGACGTTCATATGGATAATTGGAACCCAAGGATTTTGTGGATGTAAAACAATGGAAACACCAGTAGCGTAGAAATCGGCCTGACTCAGTTTTAGTGCGATCAGTATTTTCTGTGGGGTCTCTCCGTAGACGGCCGAAAAATTGACGCCACCTTTTTCAATAACATTTCCATCGGTAATAACGCGGGATTTACCTCCACCTCCGCCGGGCCGCTCCCAGGTATCAGTCAGAAACTTCCCCTTTTCGTCGGCCTGCTCCAGTGCAGCACAAATATCGTTTTGTAAACCTTGAAACCAGTCGGCAATTTCTTCTTTAGTCAACATCTTTCTAGTATTGATTCGCAGTAATTATTTGTAGCGAAGGTACTGGTTTAATCAGAATGATGCACAAAAAAGCAAACTGCCTGCTGAGTAGCCTTTTATAGTCTGGGAATTATTCCCCCGAAAAATTATCCGGTAGGGGATCAGCTTGAGATATGGTACTAATGCGACCGTGGTAGTTCGTTGAAATAGTGATCGGATTGCTCCAGTCGCTTTTAGTGAAGCCATTGGAAGAGCGAATTCGGAAATAGTACAGGTGTCCGGACATCAGATCTTTAGACGATATTGACAAAAAATCTTGGGTCAACCTTTGTTCGTCAACCAGATGACGCGCCGACACCTCTTCAAGGTACAATTGAACGTCGTAGGAAGTAGCCGAATCGGTGGGTGACCATTGAATTTGCTGTTGCTGAGTTTCCTCGTGGTAGTTCAGCCGGATATCCTGCACGTTAGGAGCATCTAGTTGATTGGCTACTACTACATCATCGAGAAAGGCTCCACTGGCGAGACCCTCTTTTCCTAGGAAACTTCGGTCGCCAACGTGCTGAAAACGGATAATAAATTGCTGAGTATAGTCTAATGCTAGTGCATTCACTAGCGAATCTAGATTAATACTGTAGTACTGGTATTTTTGCTGTTCGGAAGGATTGAATCGATAAGCCTGTTTATAGCTTTTACCGCCGTTGTTACTAATCCAGATACCATTTTCTTCCCGGTTCTCGGCAGTGTGGTCGTACATCCAGAAGTTAAGTTCAAGATTAGATTGATACGAAAGATCCAAATGAAGATCCAATGCACTGGCTGTTAATTTACCGTCGTTCAATCGGCCTAAAGCCAGCGCAGAAGGCTGACTATAGCCGAAGGTATCTACCAACATCGCACTACCTCCGGGCAGAATTAGCTGCTCATTCGCAGTTTGGCTGAGATTTCCCACGCGCCAATAATCGGCTAAAGCAGCCGAATCAAAGGTTTCTTTAAACGGCAGAGAAGCATAGTATTGGCACTGAGGTTCTTGGACTTTAATATCATCCAAGCAGATACCATCGCTAAACGTACGAGTGCCGTCAAAATCATCATCATCGTGCTGCTGAAATCGGTTGAATAATTGAGCAGTTAAGTTTAGCTGATGTTGAGCTGCTAGCTCCCGAATATTCAGGGCGTTAAAATTACCCCAGGCTTTGTGGGCCCAGTGGTTGCCGTCAAAGTTAAGAACCTTCGTAAAACTCTTGCCTGCATTCTGGCTAAAGTAAATACCATCTAATGCATGAGTTTCGTCGTAGTGGCTGAGTATTTTAAAGCTTAGTTCAGGGTTAGTGGCCTGGCTTAGATCCAGGTACAAATCTAGCGCGTTGGTAGTGTACAATCGGTCTACACTGTTTCCTAAGCTAATAGCCTGGTTGTTGTCGGTAGATAATAATTCCACCTTTCCGGTAGGAGTGATAGCAACAGCAGTATCCTGCGTATCGGGCATGCCCCACTTCCAGCAGGGAGCCAAAGAATTAGCCTCAAAATCTTCAGAAAAAGGATAGGATGCGTAAACAATACCAGTTTCCTGTAAAGCTATATCATCCAGATAGATACCGTCACTGGTTAAACGACTGCCTTTAAAGTCGGAATCATCGTACTGTTGAAAGCGGATCACAAATCGGTTGGTGAGTGGAACACCGTGCTGGCGAGCTAGTCTACTTACATTAATGGGAGGGTAAGCCCCAAACTCTTTCTTTCGCCACGGCTCCAGATCAAAATCAAATACTTTGGTGAAGTGATGTCCACCGTCCGGGCTGAAGTAGATACCATCCTGAGGGTGAGTTTCATCCAGGTTGCTTAGTAATTTGAAGGATAGCTCCACTTCGGTTTGTGATGAAAGATCAGCATGGAGGTCAAGGGCATTAGCGACATAATACTTATCGTAGTGGCTTCCTAATCGTAGTACCTGTCCCTGCTGCTCATTGTGCGAAATCACCTCCACCACGCCAAAAGGCGAAGGCGATTGCCCAGGATTAGTAACCGTCGTGTTACCTACTGAGAGGGCAGGCGACCAGGTTTCGCCCTCAAAATTTTCATAAAACGGAAGGGTAGCATACTCAGTGCCTGGTACCGAAATCCGAATATTATCCAGTTGCAAGCCATCGCTGTATTGTTCACTTCCATTAAAGTCGTTAGTGCCGTACTGCTGAAATCGGAGAATGGTTGAGCTAGAGAGGGTTAATTGCTTGGTTTTAGCTAGTAGTGTTAGATCCAAGGGTGGGACAGATCCGGTAGCGCGGGGCACCCAATTATCAAAATCAAAACTATAAATTTTGGTAAACGATTGGCCGCCATCAACACTCAGAAACAGGCCATCTTGGGGTTGGGTAGTCTCAAAATAATGATAGATATCAAACTCCAGTTGAACCTGAGGGTGAACCGATAAATCTAGCGACAAATCCAGACGGTTTAAAGCTGGTTTTCCATCCCCATCGGTTCTTTTGCCAATTCTTGCTACATGGTTGCTGTCTGCGGTAGAAAGCTGTACTATCTCAATCAACCCGTGATTTTTACCCGGTTTAGCAGTCCATAAATCACTAACGGTCTCTGACTCAAAATCCTCATAGAAAATGACCTCCTGAGCTTTGAGTATTGAAGAAGATAGGTAGCAGCAAAGAAAACAGGTAAAAAATATTTTCATAGTTAAGCTTATCTATTCTGGAATAAGTATTTAAATGTAATATTTCTTACAAATATACAGAAAAAAATAAGATAAGTATAATTATTTATTGTAATAATTTAACTCTTGTGACTTTATAAGCCTTTTACCGCATTGAAATATAAGTTTTCACTAAGTAAGGACAGGGGATAATATAGGGAAAAGCAAGAGAAAAAGCCCAGAAGGCAACAGAATAGTACGTATCAGAATGGGTAACCAATACCAATATTGAGTACGCCATTGCTAATTTCTTCCCAGACGTCAAACTTTTGACCAATCCACCGTCCGGTACGCTCATTGGCTTCCGGGTCATATGGTTCGCGAGCGGGATCGTACATTTTTACACCGTAGTCGAAGCGAAGAATAAGAAAAGAGAAATCGAGCCGCAGGCCTGCTCCGGCACCAATAGCAATTTGGGGAATAAACGTATTGAACGAGAACTTGGCACTTCCTTGGCGGGGTAAACCGGTATCGGGATCATCGGGATATTCTAGCAGCCGCCAGACGTTTCCGGCATCAATAAATAAAGCTCCCTCAACAAAGCCAAAAAGCTTTTGCCGGTATTCTATACTGGTTTCTAGAAGTATTTCGCCGGGTTGCTCAATAGCGTAAACGGCGTATCCGCTATTATTTACACTATCAGAGGCAATTGATCCAGGCCCTAAACGGCGAGGAGGCCAGGCTCGGATGCTATTGCTACCTCCGGCGAAGAAGTACTTTTCGTAAGGCAGTACCCGGTCCCTACTGTACGGATAGGCAATTCCGACGTTAACTCGGTACGCCAGTGTTTTATTTTCACCTAGTGAAATATACTGCCGAAAGTCGGGATTGAACTTCAAAAATTGAAAGTAGGCTAATCCCCTATCGGTTAAAAATGTAGTGTCAAGGAAATTGAGTGGCAAGCCACCACTCTCAAAATAGAGTCTCAAGTAGGAAGGGGTACCTCGGGTACTTTCTCCTAAAAGTTCGTTAGCTCCGTAGTTATTAAAATTGAAGGTGGTAGTAAAGCTGGTGCTGGATACAACCGATGGCTCAAACGAACGGTTTAACGGAATACCAAATCTCTCTAAACTCTGGTTCAATAACTCCTGAAAGCTAGAGTCTACGCGAGAATCAATAAAGTTGATGTCGATTGGAGTAAAGTTATACTGAACTTTCTGCCCCTTTTGCCAGGTATAAGCTAGCAAGGTTTGAAAATTGGTTCGGGTATATTCGGGTCGGTTTACGTAGCTGTAGCCAGTCTGAATACGGGTTTTGGGGTTTAGTCTACCAAAATTTTGCTTCCACTGTTCCGGTAGGGGGAAAACAAACTGCGGGAAAGTTATAGATAGGTTCGCACCCGCTTCCCGGCTAGGAAAGGCTCGCCGGTCCTCGATGCTACCTGTCACGGGAGGCACTCCTTCAATGCCCGCCCTGCCACTCAATTCCATAATTTCCAGTCCTCCGAAAACGTTTCTTATTTGAAGCGAGCCGTTGACAAAAGGACCGGGCAATCCCTGACTTACATTCAAACCTACTTCGGCTGAAGTTTGAAATTTCTTTAACGGACTGGCATAGACATTAGCGATAAATTCACCTCCAGTAGTATCGTAGTTGATATTAATGAACTTGAAGATGTCCATATTCGAGAGCTGACGCTGGGTTTCTAACGTCTGCTCTCGACTGTATAGACCATCAGCATCGATTAACACCCGGCGTCCGAGTATTTTCTTGTTGTATTGGTACTTATGGTAGCGGTAAGTAACATCGTTGAGAGTGCTGGTTTTACGTTCTCCAGTGTAGCCGCGTACATCAGAATCGGTAGTGAAAATGATAGAATCTAATCTGAATTGCTCATGATAGCCGCGTTTAGCCGGTTCTCGGATAACGGCATATACCATCACTTCTCGGTTTCCAATGGTTGAGTCTACCTGAAACTCAATATACTGCCGACTAAAATCGTAGTAACCGTTGTTCTTCAGCAAGTTTTCAACTCGCTCCCGTTCTCTCCCCAATTCATCCTGATCGTAAATGCGACCTGGTTTGATAACTCGCGCTCTCGGGCGCTGATTAATAAGGTTTAAAACAGTAGTATCATCAATAAGGTAGGCAATAGAATCGATACGGTACGGCTCTTTTTCAATGATAGTGTAGATAGAAGAAACCTGACGGCCGTCTAACTCCACCCGATGAGTAACCTCTCCGTCAAAAAAGCCTTTGGTATGCAAGTAGCTCTCCATCTGCTGACGAGTCGTTTCAGCCAGACTACTGTCGTATACTGAAATGGGCTCTCCCCAACGCATAAAAAGAGTGCCTTCTTCTTTCTTCCGGTTTAGTTTAGAGACTTTTTCGTCTTCCTTACGCCGGAGTCGGGCCGCCCGTTTATCCTTTCCGTTTACCTGGGCTTCAGCAATTTTCTCGCTGTACTTCTTTTTAACCTCCTCAATCTCCTGCTCAATTTCCTCCGGATCATAATTAGCACGCCCAGTTTCGTATAGCCATACATAGGGTGCTATCGGCACAATTGGTAGCCGCCGGTTTGGTTCCTGACGGTAAAAATCATCGAGTTCGCCCTCATTAACCCGCTGAGCACTCTTGATCTTTTGCTCATAGAGCAAGTATTCCCCCTCATCGAGGTAGCGAGTACCTACACAATTTGCTAGCAGGATACCGAAAATAATTACCGATAAGTTGTGTATACTTGAACGAATACTCACGGTTGGTCTAAAAATATACTACAAGCGAATGGTTCCGAAAAAGTTGCTAAAGCTAGCAAAGTCCCTCCAACATAAGAAATACCGATACCAAGAACAGTTATTTTTAGTAGAAGGGGCCAAGAGTATTGTAGAGCTGCTTGGGTCTTCATTTACTGTAAGAACGTTGATTGGTACCTCAGTGTTCGTGAACCAGCACCGATCCTTAATTGAAAAACACATTTCTGAAACATCTGTTTATCTAACCAGCGAATCAGAAATTTCATCAGCTAGCTCATTCAAAAATAACAATACCGGCATTGCTTTAGTTGAGATGCCTCGGACTAAGACAATCCCGGTGACCTTTGACGACTACGTTCTGGTACTGGACAACATTCGTGATCCAGGCAATTTAGGGACAATTATTCGTATTGCCGATTGGTACGGTGTTGCGGGCATCGTAAGTTCGCCGGAGACTACTGATGAATATAGCCCGAAGGTAATTAGTGCTAGTATGGGCTCATTTCTTCGAGTACCCTTTTTCCGAGCTAACTTAGCTGATTTTCTGTCAAAAACAGAGCTTCCGGTTTATGGTACACTAGTAGGACAGGGCACTTCGGTACATCACACTAATTTTGCTGAATGCGGGTTAATTGTGCTGGGCAGTGAGTCGGAAGGAATGAGGCGCATCTTAGCGCAGTATATTACCCAGGCTGTCCACATTCCTCAGTTTGGTACCGCTGAATCACTAAATGTAGGCATAGCAGCGGCTGTACTTTGCGACAACGTGAGAAGGAAGTTGGGAGAGAAAAGTGATGCCAAGATGTAAGTAGCACCCTAGATGGCTTTTTAAAGCAACAATCAATACACTACTACCAATATAGATACCACCGCTTACTTGCTATTTCTTGAGCTAGAAGAAAGAAGTATCACTGCTGGCTTCCTGCATCATGTTTTCGGCCAGTTCTTGGCCTAAGTAGCGATCAATAATGTAGTGCGCAATGTACAGCAGTGGAGTTAGTAAGATAGCAACTACGAACTTGTAGCTATAATTAACGATGCCTACCGAAATAACCTGGGCAACCGACCAGCGAGTACCGGCTGGGGCTAGAAAATAGAAGGCAATAAAAAGAACCAAGTAACTATCAATCAGCTGAGAAACGAGTGTGGAGCCAGTGGCCCGAAGCCAGATTCGGTTGCTTCCCGTAATGCGCCGTAATTTCTGAAACACGAAAACATCCAGTAACTGCCCAAGTAGAAAAGCACACAGTGAACCAACGATAATCCCCAACCCCTGCCGATAAACCCGATTAAAGGCAAAGTTTACGTCGAATGGGTTACCCTCAGCATCTTGACTGTTTACATCCAACCAGAAGTCAGCGGGAGACAAACTAGTAGTGATAGATATCACAACAAAAGCATAGGCGATAAAGCCTGCCGTTAGAAAGCTGATTTTCCGCACTCCGTTTTTTCCGTAGTACTCGTTGATAATATCGGTAGTAATAAATACCACCGGCCACAGTACTACCCCGGCTGCTAGGTTGAAGTCCAGTACAAAATCGTCGAGTAGGGGAAGTTGAGCGCGAGGAACACCTAGCGTATCTTCTAGGGAGAATATTTTGACCCCGATAAGCTCGGCGATAAGGGCATTCGTTAGAAAAATGCCACTTAAAACAATGAATAGATTAGATTTTTTAGTTTCAGTAAGGGTAGCAGTCGGCATTATTCCTCTATGGTGATGTCGTGGCCTTCAATTGCCAACAACGTGTTATCAAAAACGGTTTTGGCTTCATCTAATAAAGGTGTCAGATCGCGGTATCTACTGGAGAAATGACCAATGAGTAAAGTACTTACCCTGGCCTTTTGAGCAATAGTAGCTGCCTGCACCGTAGTGCTGTGGTAGCGCTGTTCGGCAAGCTCCTCCTCATTGTCCATAAAGGTAGTTTCATGGTACAGTAGATCTACTCCTTGCACCCATTCAGCTAGCTCTTCAAAATAGCGAGTATCGGCACAGAAAGCATAACTTCGGCTTTTGCGGGGTGGAAGGGTAAACGTTTCGTTAGCATAGCGAACACTTCCGTCATCATTAGAAATATCTTGCCCATGCTTTAGTGCTATAATCTCTTCCACCGTGAGAGCTTTTGGCATAGTTTCTTTGTTGATCCTGCGGGGCTTGGGCTGCTCCTTGAATAAAAACCCCCAGCAGGCAATGCGGTGTTGTACGGGGAAGGTAGTAATAGTAAGCTTTTGATCTTCAAAAATAATCTCGGGTTGCTCAGCCTCTAAGCCTACAAACCGAATTGGGTAATTGAGTACGGTCTGAGATACCTGGAACTGCACAGTAAGTATAGTATCTAAGCCAGGCGGCCCATAGATTACCAGAGGAGTGTCGCGCCCGTTTAAACTCAACGTGTTCAGCAGGCCGATCAGTCCAAAGAAATGATCACCATGTAGGTGGCTAATGAAGATATGGCTAATCCGGCTAGTGCGAACCCTATAACGGTTCAATTGCATCTGGCAGCCCTCGCCACAATCGATAAGAAAGCAGCGAGAACCTACGGTAAGCAGTTGGCTGGTGGGGTAGCGGCCAAATGCGGGAGTTGCCGAATTAGAACCTAGTATTTTAAGCTGAAATGACAAAAACTAATCCTTACCGTTATCACTTTCAGAAGCCTCGCTATTCAGATCATTCTCTATCTGGTTTAAAAAAACCGTATCTACAGCTTCCTCTACGGTAGGAGAAATGGTTAGTACACTATCCAACTGAGAAATTTTGATCAGCTTTACTACATGATCGTTCAGTTCTGCTAACACGAACATTCCACTGTCTTCGCGGAAAACCCGGTTGCCAACCAGCAATGCGCTTAGTCCCGACGAGTCGGTATATTTGATATTCGACATGTCAAGAATCATGTTCTGCGTACCTTCGGCGTGCATAGTAATTAGCTCGGACTTGAGTTCTGGAGCTACCGAAGCGTCTAATTTTTCTTCGTCTAATTTAACTATGGTGTACTTTTCTTGTTTATCAACTGCGTATTTCATAGGCTAAAGCCAGATTATATAAGATAAATTTTAAGATTAACTATAGGGTGCTCATTATGTTTCTCTCTACCCGCTGAAGGATATTATCAGTTTTATCCCGAATAAATGATCGGTTAATTAGCTTTTCGTAAAGTTCAATGTAGCGAGCCGAAATTCTTTCCACTACTTCTTCAGTCATTTCGGGTATCTGTTGCCCCTCCTGACCCTGAAATCCTTCTGATATGAGCCACTGACGAACAAACTCTTTGGACAACTGCTTCTGGGTTTCTCCCTTTTCCTGCCTTTCTTCGTAGCCTTCAGCGTAAAAATATCGTGAAGAGTCAGGAGTATGTACCTCGTCAATCAGATGAATCTGTTCATCAAACTTACCAAACTCGTACTTGGTATCTACCAGAATCAATCCTCGATCCTTTGCATGACGCGAACCCTGTTCGTAAAGCTGGCGGGTATACGACTCTAACTGACGGTACTCTTCTTCAGAGGCCAATCCTTGCCGAATAATTTCTTCCCGGGAAATATCCTCATCGTGCCCCTGTTGCGATTTGGTAGCCGGAGTAATGACCGGCTCAGGAAGCCGGTCATTTTCTCGAAGTCCTTCGGGTAGAGGCACGCCACATATGGAACGTTTACCATCGCGATACTCTCGCCAGGCGTGTCCGGCCAAGTAACCTCGGATCACCATTTCAATTGGGAAAGGTTCGCAATTAAAACCGATCATCACGTTAGGATCAGGCATACTTATTACCCAGTTGGGAACAATATCTGAGGTAGTTACCAGAAAATCGAAAGCAACCTGGTTGAGTACCTGCCCTTTGTACGGAATTGGCTGGGGCAGAATTACGTCAAATGCCGAAATGCGATCAGTGGTAACCATGACTATCTGTTGTTCTAGATAATAAACATCACGAACTTTACCCCGGTAAAACCGGGTTTGGCCAGGGAGTTGAAAATTTGTTTCTGAAAGCGTTTGGCTCATGAAGTAGGAAAAAGTGCCGCCTACGGCAAAAGAAATTAATATATTGGCACAAATTTACGAATAATAACGATTTTCGAGCGAGCTTCTTACGTTTATTACCCAAAACGATAGCTACAAGATGATATACCGAGCAGTAAAGCGAGGACTGGACGTTATTTTTTCGGTAACTGCTCTGGTAATGTTAGGACCCGCCATTGGTTTAATTCTATCTTCTCTTTTCATCATGACGGGTACCTCACCGGTATTTGTGCAGCGCCGGGTCGGTTTTAGAGAGCAGATTTTTTCTCTCTACAAAATAAGAACGATGTATTCTAATGAGATGTATAAATCCAGACCAAGACTGAGAAGACTTTGTTGGTGGCTTCGTCAGTATTCTGTTGACGAGATTCCTCAGCTTTGGAACGTGCTGAAAGGAGATATGTCGTTGGTGGGACCCCGGCCGCTACTGGTAGAATACTTACCGCTCTACAATAATTATCAGCGAAAACGGCATACTGTAAAGCCAGGGATGAGCGGATGGGCGCAGATAAAAGGACGTAATACAGTACCCTGGGTGGAGCGGTTTGCTTTGGATGTGTGGTATACTGAACATCAGTCTCTTCAGCTAGACATCCAAATTATTTTCTATACTGTACGGCATCTACTTCGGCCCACTGGAGTGCGACCGGAGGGACTATCAACTGCCGAAAAGTTTACCGGGAATTAACCGCACTCAGATTCCGTAGCTCCTTTACCAAAGTGCTGTCAGTAATAGGAACTAGAGGTACAATTTCTTCTTGCTCCTGCAACTGATAGAACTGACCAGCATGCTCTAAAAATAGTCTTCGAACACTTTTTGCGTTAAAGGCAATCACTTTGTAGGGGGCATCCTCGAAGCTGCCATGTAGGAAAAGCTTATCATCGTAAAATTGATAGTGAAAAGTGTGATCAGTATTAGCTATCCGCTCGACGGCGATGTTTGCATCATCTACAGTATTATTTTGTAGAGCTTGCTTCTGAGGAGCTTCAAAGTCGCTGTAATCTAACTCAATAGGATCTTCAGAAAAATCTGCAGTCACACTAGGTCGCCGAACCGTGGGAACTATTGTTTTTTCTTCCTTCGTGATTGCTGGTTGAGAATCGGTAGTTTCTTCAATTATTGGAGCTGCCTCTACAATCTCATTTTGTTGTTCCGGCACGGCAAGAGGTTTAGGTGCCTCTAAGTCAGCTTTGGTGGTATAATCCTCAAATCCGCCTTCTGCTATATTAATCTCATACGGAATTTCGGACTCAGTAGGGGCAAAAGTTACGTAAGTGGCTACTGAAGTTATTACTAGGGCTGAAACAACTGCTGCGGTTTTGAAGGTAGATCCAATAAACCAAGGAGTTTGCTCAATGGGGACCTGATCAAGACGAGATTTTAGCCCTACCTTTCGGGTTTCGCTAAGAGCTTGATGTATCTCCTGCTGCAGCTTCATTTCGCTTTGCAGTAAGGGGTCTTGCTGTATCTTCTCCTCAAAAGCAACTCGCTCGCTATCCGAGAGTTTACCTTTCAGATAGAGATCTACCTGCTCAGAATATGAAAAATGCTGATCCATAGGTACTAGTCTAGAAAATCACTGGCCGAATAGTTGGCTTTTACTAAGCTATCCAACCTTTTTTTGCATTTATATTTTTTGGTTTTGGCCGTTTCGGCGTTCGCAAAACCTAATTTATTGGCAATATCTTGTAAAGACATATCATCGAAGTAGTAATACATCAGAATTTTCTGGCAAGTATCACCCAATTGTGCGATACACTCATGGATAATCTTACTTCGTTCTAAGCTCTCGTCGTCAATAAACTCTACCCCATCTTTTTCTTCGTGCGACAACCGGCTTTTCCGGTCTAGCTCCTTCCGCCACAAATTCAAACATATGCTATACAAATAGGTGCTGATTTTGGAAGTAAGCACCAACTGGTGGCTTACCGCCTTCTGCCAAAACACAATCAGAGCCTCCTGATAAATATCTTTTGCTTCTTCCTCAGTGCCATTCTTCTTGATAATTGCCCGGGTCATCATACGATAGTACTTACGGTACAACTCATCAAGTGCTTTTTCATCTCCTCGACCTATACGATCTAGTATAACACTGTCTTTCATTACAAGAAGCCTACATAGGTTAATACGGGAACTCGGTAAAACGTAACCGGTTACGTAAGGTATTTCTATAAAATACTAACGATAATCCTTTCAGTTTCTCAAAAAGAGTCAATCAAAATACCTAATTATCAAAACTGTTACAAAGAAAACCACTTTTCCGGACTATTATCTTTCGATATAACTAGTCTTCTATGCATGTGATTTTTGACTAAATAAATAATTATTTGCACTTATCAATCTGGACTGATACTGCTTTCACTGGAATATATCCCTTTTCGTGCCCCCAAGAATTATATACATAAGTGGCAATCTGAGCAATTTCGATGTCGCTAAGTGCTTCGTTTGCAGGCATCGGCTGTTGATATTCAGTGCCATTCACTATGATCTTCTCCTCTAACCCGTACTTAATAAGGCACAAAGTTCTTGCCTGATTTTCCAGCATATAATCGGATTGAGCCAAGGGAGGAATTAGCCGACCTAAACCGGTACCGTCCTCTTGGTGGCAGTTACTGCAATGAGCCAGATACAACTGCTGCCCCTGAATCATGTACTGTTCGTACCGTAGCTTATCCGAATAGCTAAGCTCTTTAGTAGCTGAATTCTGAAATTTGCCTCCATCACAGCCCATCAAGACTAAAGGCCAAACCAATAAAATTAGCTTTTGCATTATTATGAAGCAGCTAATTCCTCTTCTTCGCGAAGTAACCGTCGGATATCATTCATTAGAACATTTACCTGTTCAGGAACAGTGCCATCGTACATTCCTCGGATACGAAGGTCCTTATCCACTAAAATAAAGGCCCCGCTATGGATGAATCCACCAGGAGCCTCTTCGTCTTCCATGGCGGTAACCATGTAGCTTTTGAGACCCATATCGTAGATCGCTTGTTTATCACCGGTAACGAAATGCCATTTATCACTAGACACGCCCAGGCGCTCGGCATAATCGTGCAACAGACCTACTGTATCGTATTCGGGATCAATAGTGTGGGATAGAATAGCTACCTCATTGTTATCTTCAAATTCTTCGTACACCCGCAGCATTTCTTTTTTCATGACTGGGCAAATAGTAGGACAGGACGTAAAGAAGAAATCGGTTACGTACACCTTTCCATCAAAGGTATTGGGGGTAACCAACGTACTATCTTGGTTTACAAAAGCAAAGTCGGCTACCTGATGGTAAACAGTGTCTTGCTTTTGTTCGTCAAAGTAGCGTCTTCCCAAAATTGGTAGAGTCTCATTTTCCTTAGTGGGAGAGTTACAAGAGAACATGGTAAGATAAAGTAAGCTGCTAGCTAGCGTAATCAGTAATATTTTCATAGGTAAGATTTTCTAGAAGGTTAACGGTAGTGATTAGTGTCAAATTCCCCAATAGACTAGTTTTTATTCTTCGTACGGATTCGCTTATAAACCTGAATGGCAGTCATTAACACTACAATGAAGATAACCAGCCCTACCAATCCGTATGCCATACTGAGGGTGCTTTTGAGCGTTACCAGAAAAACTACGGCCACCAGAATAATGGTGGCAACTTCGTTCCAGATACGTAGCTGTTGAGAAGTATAGCGAACCTCATCGCGCTGGAGCTGAAGATACATACGGTGGCAGATCAAATGATAGATATACAGCGCGACTACAAATCCTAGCTTAATCCAAAGCCAACCGGGCATATTAGCAGCGTAAACGTGCAGAAAGTATGAACCTAGCAATAAGGTGATAACAGCTGATGGCCAGGTAATGGCAAACCACAAACGTTTAGACCACAGTTTCAAATTCTCTAGCAAAATAGTCCGTTTGGGTTCGGATTCAGCGTGAGCCTCTACCGTATAAACAAATAGACGAACAATATAGAATAGCCCGGCAAACCAAGTAACAATAAAGATAATATGAAGGGCTTTTATGTAAGAATAGGCCATAACTGCATAGTTGCGGACCTAAAGATACACAGAGGTACGAAATATTAGTGTGTTATGGTGTTAATGTGTTCACGCGTTCGTGAAATGAATAGCTTTTAGCACATCCGGTGACCTCCTGAGCATTATTCCACAACGGCCTGGACAACAATTAGAGGCGATCGCGAATGGGCAGATTAATAAATACATTGGTACCGGTGCCTTCTTCACTTTCCAGCCAGATACTTCCTTGGTGCTTCTCCACAATATTCTTAGCCAGATATAGCCCTAAACCAGCCGATTCTTCTCCGTTGGTACCCCGCCGGGCGGCTTTAGTAAATTTGCTGAATAGGTAAGGACGGAGCTTCTTAGGAATACCAATTCCCTGATCGGCCACCGATATATTAGCGACATTAGCGTAGCGAATGACTTTTACTACCACTTCACTGTCTGGTTGAGAGAATTTTATGGCATTGGATAATACATAGGAAAAAGCTCGCTCAATGGCCTGAGGATCAAAAATGATATGTATTGGCTCATCAATATCTTCAAAATGCAGCTTTACCCGTTTTTGGCTGATAGCTTCCGAATTGTAGTTATCGACCAGATTGCCCAGGAAACGATTTAAATGAGTAGGAGATGGCTTTAAGTCAGGGTTTTCTTCGTAGCAACGATCCAGGTCAATCAGATTGTGAATGATGCTTTTCAGATCGGCACAATCTTGCTCAATAGCCGCAAAACACTTTTGCTGGTCTTCATCCGCCATACTTTCAAAAAATGCCGTCAGCATGTGATTACACGAACGGATTCGGGCAATTTTTCCCTGCAAATCGCGACCAATCCGGGCTAAAACTTCCTCTCCTGAAACTGAATCGTTAATCATAATACTACTTGTAAATACTTGCTATATAGCTGTTTACAAGTTTATCAAAGAATACACTTAATTAATGGTCAAAAATTATAGCAACCATATTATGTGCTTTATTTTATATTTTATACAAATAATCATATTCTAACTAATAAAATACAATTGATGAAAGTAACCGATATTATGTTGACCTATTTCTACAGAAAACAAGGGGTGTTACTCTCGTAATTCGCTAGAAGACGGTTCAATACTATATTGCTAACTAGTTATAAATTAAGAAGAGAGTTTTACTCGGGTAGAGATGGTTCGTGGTGGTAATAGTGAATTCTGAATAGGGCTGCTGCCACAAAAAAGTTGGTTAACAACAGTAATAAGGGGGGTATACTAAACATAATAAGTAGAAAATATATCACAAAAGTATAGAATAACCACTGAAAAAACTTTTCTTCTGGTATGACCTGTAATAACCGGCTATGGTAAATTACCATTAGAAAACTTATTAATAGGGGAATGTGCCACCCGGCAGTTACCCAGCCTACTTCCGGGCCAAACTGCCGCAGCAACACTGCAAATTCTGGCAGTAAAATTAATGCCACCGTTAGCAGGTTGGTACTAAAACGTTGGGTTAGAGAAATGGGTAAATTCCGAAAAAACAGTAAAGAAATATGCTGAAAATGGTGGTAACGATACATGAGCATAGTGTGGCTGAATCCGCTAGCCAATACGGTTACCGTTAGCAGACGATAATCGTATGTATCGTGCATGTATAACTGCGCAGTAATTAACAACAGGCCTAAAGACAAGAGTTTGGTTAAAAGTAGTGAAACCGGATATTGCTTTAGCAAAGCAATCCCAAACCATAAATAAACCGGTTTAACCATCCATCGATTTAGCCTCAGCGTAAACATAGAGGTAGTCCTACCAGTACCCGGATGATAGGTTTTATGAATTGCCCGCCAGATACCAAGGGTATAAACGATCAATAGAAACACAGCTCCCAATGCTACCGAAGGCCACTGCTGGTAGTAAATTGCCTGAAAAACTATTATTCCCACATAGATGGTTGGCAATAAACACTGTAGTAGCATTACCCACATCCAAACCACAATCTGACGCAATAGAGGCAATAAGGTCGTCTCGCGAATCCACTCATAGCCAGGTGCTTCCAACTGTTGCGATGTGAAGACAATAGCTTTTAAACAGAATAACCCCCAGGCTATCAGCACAATACCAAGTACATAGGCTGACCCAACGGTGGCCTGAATCAGGTAAATATGTTCGGTGGGGCGGAGTATTCCTAAGCCGAACCCCAGCAGTACGAAGAAGAAACCTATATTTTCCTGATAAAAACGTACTCCCAGTGTGCGGATAAGCAGGCGTAAGTCAATGGGCAGTTTATTCAACTTCGTAGATTGTTTTATTCCGAACCTCGTAAATACGGTTGATGGGTAACTTTCCAGCTGGAAATTCCTGATGGGAGGATAGAAGAAATGAACGGCCAGCAGATGCATAGTGCCGGATAAGTGCATACAGTTGGTCAACTGTAGAAGTATCTAGTGTGATGAGTGGTTCGTCTAACAATACCAACTTTGAACTGCCTAACAGAGCTAGCACTAGCGAAAGCTTCTTCAGCATACCGCTGGAGTAAGAGCCGCAGGGTTGATACAAGAACTGCTGTACACCTAATGCTTTCCCCAAACTGTCAATTTGTGATTGCTGGGCTCGCCGGGTTTTAGCCACAAATTGTATGAGATCTCGCGCTGAAAGGAATTCGGGATATAAAGGTTCGGCCTCACCGTAGTTTACCTGTTCTCGGTAGCCGATTCTCTGCTGCTGTGCGTTAAGTTCATATAAACTGATATTGCCCGAAAATGGTAATAATCCCGCGAGGCATTTGAGTAAAGTAGTTTTACCCGATCCATTCTGTCCTTTCAACCAGTGTATACCCGGTGGAATACTTTGCTGAGAAATCTGTAATGCGGTAAACGCTCCGTACTTTTTCTTGAACTCTACAAAATTGATCATGTTTCAGTCAACTATTATCTCTTTTTTGGAAAGTAATTTCTTGATAAAAATTCATGGCGACACAAAATAACACAAAAAATTATTCCAATAGAGCATAAAATCAGTTATTTTTATTGTTGGGCAGGGTTACCATCCTGCGTTTTCGTCACTAACCAAAAAACCGTGAAATGTATACATTACGCCTAAACCTAATTGCTGCTACTTTATTTGTTTTCCTCTTTTCTGCCTGTAAACACCCTTGCGACTGTGAGGATGACGGAGTAGAACCCTGTGCGTTCTCTTACGAACGTGCAGCCTACACTCCTAATGGTGCTCCTGGCGATCAATTGGTAGCTCCGGTCTTTGATGCAGACAAACCCTCGGGAGCATTTTCCGCTCGTCCTGCAGGTCTGTCTATTGATCCGAAAACTGGAGTAATTGACGTGAATGCCAGCGAGTTCGGTAAAGAATATAAAGTCCAATTCCGTATTAAAAATTCGGAAGTAATTTGTGAGACGAATATTTTTATTGATGAGCCAGAAGCTGAAAAGTGTTCATTCAGCTACAGTAAAGAAGGAGTAGTGGCTCCGGGAGAAGCTGATTTTCTGACTCCTACGTTCGCCGATGGCTATCAGCCCAAAGGCAAATTCACCGCGTACCCTTCAGGTTTGGATATTAGTCCCGATAAAGGTATTGTGAACGTGAGTGCCAGTGCTTCGGGAGTGCAATACTTTATTACGTACATCTCCGATGATATGAAAACCATTTGCCAGACTACTTTGCTGATCACGGGCGTAGACTATCCGGAAACGATTATCAACTTTGACGAAGGTGAGCGTATTTTAGAACCATATTTCAACGAACAAGGCGACGGACGATCTACCTTTGGTAGTTACGAAGCTTCTCCGTCCGATTTAGCATTCGTAGAGACTCAACAGGGAGTACAAAATGGCTCAATTGATCTATTTACTACCTTAGCTATTATACAGGAAGAAGAGTTCAATGGTCAGCTACCGGAAGGTTTTTTCCGGGACTATACCATTAGCTACACCTTATTCGATGATAATGAAACTTCCTCCACGGCAGAGTTACGTATTTATTACTACAGCAGCCTGGAAGCAGCTCAGGAGTTAGCACCGGAGCTATTGGAAGCACTGGAAGATCGTGGAAATTTCACCGGCAACAACGGACGAATAGAGAAGAAGCCTAAGTATGCTATGGCTATTGGTGCAGTACGTTAAGAAAATTTGTCACCTATGCTGAAATGGAAGATAATATTAATTATTGCTTCTACCTTTTTGTTTTGCTCATTCTCCAGTGTAGCGCAATCGAATGAGGATTTAGCAAAAGGTTACTTTCAGAAAGGCGAAGCGTTATTCGACTTAGACAATGCTTCGGAGGAGACATATGATGTAGCTATCCAGTATTATCAAAGAGCAATCGATATTTTAGAGAGTTCACATATACATAATATTATCTTAGCCAACTGCTATCAAAGAATCGGAAGTATCTACTATGACCGAGATGAACTATCTACAGCAAAAGATAAATATCACCAATCCCTTGCTGTAAAAAAATCTATTAGTAATGCGGGTGACTCTTTATTTTTTAGCGATTATGTTTTTTTAGGTAACATCTACTATTTCTCTGATCGTTTTGATTCAGCTCAATATTACTACCAAAGAGCCGAAGAAATAGCTATTGACGCTAACGAGCAATTGGCAGATATTGAGCGAATATACAACTCCTTAGGAGTATTTAACTTTTCGTTAGGAAATTATCAAAAGGCTATTACCTACCATGATAAGGCCCTCTATGTTATGCCGCAAGAGGGGTTTGACTACATCATGGCTGAAGTAGCTTTCACCTATAATACAGCTCTTGCTTTATCTAGACTAGGGAGGTATAATGAATCTATTCGTCGATACAAAAGTATATTGAAGTACGAAATTCATTTACCCTTTTTGTATCAAGGTTTAGGAGAATCGTATCTGAATATCGAGAACTATGACAGTGCTTTATTCTTTCTCAGAAAAGCTGATCGTAGCGCGCATCCGTCTTTAGACATGGCGATTAAGAATAGCTTGGGAATATTGTTTTACGAAACAGATAAATATGATTCAGCTATTTCGTATTATCAATATACTATTCAAACAAATGAGGCAAAAAACAGGGGAAAGAATACTTATGTGACTCGTGCCTACGAAGGTCTAGGAGATATAGCCTTATCTTTAGAAGACCCAAAGCAGGCTTTGTATTATTATCACCAAGCACTAATAAATACTACGTTTGATTTTGATGATGTTAACGTAAATAAAAATCCGGATGAGAGACATCAAGCCATATTACCATTGCAACAGTTCTTGGTGCTAAAGCAAAAAGGGGAAGCGTTTTTTGCTTACTATCAACAAAATAAGGATACAGTTAATTTGGTACATGCGCTTAACTGTTTTCAGGAGGCGATCCGGGTGGCGCGGCATACGCAGAAAACGTACGATAACGAAGAGGCTAAGCTGTTTTTTGTGAATAAAGTACACTCAGTATACGAGCATGCTATCCAGGCAGCCTATCAATTATATCAGCATACACAGGAGGAACAATATGCTCACCTGGCACTACAGTTTTCGGAGAAGAGCAAAGCTTCGGTGCTATCCGAAATTTTGCGGGAAGTAGACATCAAAACATCGGGTACGGTAAACGATAGCTTGGTTAACGAGGAAAAATTGATTAAGCAACAGATTACTGCCAACCGCCTTAAACTAGTAGAAAGCAGTGACTCAACTCAGAACGAAGAGTACCGGCGTAAACTAAATGACCTGGAGATTGCTTTGGCACGAGTAGTAAAACAGCTGCAGCGTGACGAAAAATACTATCAACTCAAGTATCAGGAAGATACGCTGGATATAGCGTCGTGGCAGTCGCAACTGCTGACGGATGATGATCTGCTACTGGAGTATTTCACGGGTGAGGATCAGATGTATATTTTTGCCCTCAGTTCAGACGCTCTCACTATGCACCAGGTACCGATGGACAGTAATTTTCGGGAAAGCTGGCAGCACGTACAAGACCACTTGTTTGCGTACGACTACGGCGACGAGTATCAAGCTCAATGGGGGCAGCAGTTGTATCAACGTCTGTTGACTCCAGTAGCCGAGCATCTCGCTGGCAAACAACGTTTAGTTGTTATTCCTTCCGGAGAACTGAGCTATTTACCTTTCGAGCTGCTAACGAATGTTGACCAGCCTGACCGCTATCTGCTACACGATTACGTTATCAACTATGCTTTTTCAGGAGCATTACTGCACGAAGCGCATAGTCGCGGTGAAGAAGGCGAAGAACAGAAGGTGTTGGCAATGGCTCCGTTTGCCGGGCAGAATGTTCGTTCTCTGAGAGACAATGGACTCAACCCACTATACTTTTCCGGAAAAGAAGTGGCTAGCGTAGGCGGAAGTTTGTACCTGGAAAAGGAAGCGACCAAGCAGCAGTTTCTCAAAATTGCCGGCTCTTACAACATTTTACATTTGGCCACCCACGCTTCGGTAGACGACGAGAATCCGTTACAGTCGTTTATTGCGTTTTATCCCCAAGATGAAGAATCTATTGCCGGGTACCGCTTGTACACTCACGAGCTATATAATCTGCGGCTTGATAGTGTGAATCTGGTAGTGCTTAGTTCGTGCGATGCCGGTAACGGCCGTCTGGTGAAAGGAGAAGGAATTATTAGTCTGGCTCGGGCTTTCGCCTACGCAGGGTGCCCAAATATTGTAACTACACTGTGGAAAGCTGATGACCGAGCTGCTGCTACTATTGCTTCTCAGATGCACGATTATCTCAAGAAGGGCTACGCTAAAGATGAGGCACTTCGCCAGGCTAAACTTGACTATCTGGATGATCCTGATATGAAGGGAGCTACTACTCCCTATTACTGGGCTAATTTTGTATTTATTGGTAACCCAATGCCCATCTACGAAAGCTCTCAGTGGGTATGGTGGTTGCTTGGTGGAAGTGTGCTACTTATTATCGTCGCCATCGGGTTCAGAAGAATAAAAACACCCATCCGAAAACAGCCCGCATAACAGATCTTAGTACTTCATTTTCAGTAAGCGCAAGCGCCACAGGTAAAAGCTGCTAAGTGAGTCTTCGTAAATGTGATCGTCGCTTTCGTGAATCTTCTCCAGCATGCTTACCGCAGTCTCAATCTGTCCGTCCTGCAAATAAGCCAGCGCCAGATAGTATTCGGCCTTGTCTTTAATCATGAAAGCATCTTCATCTTGCATTACCTGCTGAAAAGAATCAATGGCTTGCTCAGTTCTTTCCTGTTGCAGGTAAGCGTATCCTGCCCGGAACGTCTCGGCAAACGTAGGGTTTTCGAGTTCACCGTACAGCCGAATTACTTCTTCGTAGTTTCCAAACTGGTATTCCACCCGCACCTGGTCGGCCAAAGTGTCTTCCCGGTCTTCCATACTCCGGTTAGATAATCCCAGGTAAGGCGACTCTGAAGTAATTTTCTCTTCATACAGTCGCTCAGGCGATAGCGTAGTATACTGAATAGTCAAAAAACCTACTATTAATAGGGTAAGTCCCGCCGCAATGCGTCCGGCCCACTGGAACATAGGTACGGCCTTCACATCTTCATCAACTTCTTGTGTTAGCAGTCGAGGTTCTTCTACTACCGGGGCAATGGTTTCTTCCGGTAAAGTAGCATTCCCTTCTGCCTGCATAGCAGCCCGGATGGCTTTGATTTCGTTACGAAGACCATAGTGCTCTACCAGCGACTGGGCCATTTGGGTATCTTCTACCGTTTGTCGCAGTTCTTCGTCGGCTTGCATCCGCACTTGAAATTGCTGAAGTTCCTGAGTACCCAGGTCGCCCTGTAAATAGCGGTCTATTAGTTCCGCCTGATTCATTTCGTTCATATTATCCATTGGTCAATAAACTTCTAAAGTTTTGCTTCATATCCGGATGCTCATTGAGCATATCCTTTAATTTATTCATACAGCGGTACTTCATGTTGCGGGCCACCTGTTCGGTTTCGTAGCCCATCCGCTGAAAAATTTCCTTCATCGGAAGGTTCTCGTAATAAAACAGCAATAGGATTTTACGGCAGTTCTCGCCCAGAGTCTCCAGCAATTGTAGCAATTGGTTTTTAACTTCATTTTCGCAAATGCTTTCCTGAATATCCTGCTCCTCCTTCTCTGTATGATCGTTATTGTTGGTTTCTCGCATCAGGGCCCGGTTTTGCCGTTTCAGTTCGTTACGCCACAGGTTACGGGCAATAGAGTACAGAAACGTTTTAATACTGCTGTCGCCCCGGAAATTTCCTTTGCGGACGATATTGATAAATACCACTATAGCTTCTTGAAAGAAATCCTCGGCATCTTCGTCGTTTCCGCTATTGGATCGTATGTAGTTGGCTACGCTCTCAAAATTATTGCGGTATAAATGACGAACTACCGGGTCTAAGTCTCTGCTATGGTTTATGGCCTCTATCACTTCTTGGTCGGTATATGACGTTTGTATTTTTTTGTTATTCATAGCTTGGTCAACGTTGGGTAGTAAATTGTAACTAAAATAGAAAAAAAATTTTCTACAATAATGAGCAGCCCCCTGTGGCGGTAGTATTTTTTGGATTTATCGGGTGACATCCGGGTAGACTATGCTACCAATAACAAACACCTAACAACCATGGACCGTCGGTCAATTACTGTTTTATGCGCCATTATCGCGGCTATTTCTCTTCACTGCTGCGATTACCATGGGCATTACCGGCAGGTTCCTTTTTCGGTTCAACAACATTTGGCGGAGCTTCCAGCCTGGCAAGCTCCCCGCAAAATTGAGGTGGATCATGAGCGGAAAAGAGTTTACTGGCTTAATCGTAATGGTGAAATTTGGGCTATTGATTCTGACGGTAGTAAGAAAACACTTATCAACAAAGGCATTGGAGCTGAATTAGGCATCACTTACATTGAGGACTTCACCATTGATTATCAGAATGGTACTCTCTATTTTACTGATCTGATGGATGTGACCACCGGGCTGAGTGCTCTGAAAAGCTCTGATTTACAGGGAAATAACATTAGTACGATAACTAGCTTTCCGAACGAAACTCTGTATGCTATAAAGTGGAACATTGACCAGCAACAGTTATACTACGCTACCCGAGGGGGCAATGAGCATTATCAGGTACATAGGTTGGATGAATCAACTCCTTTGGTAGTTTCCGACCACAAAATTAGTCTCAATAACATTCCTTTAGAAAACTACGGGACTCAAAACACCAGAAGTTACTTGGTTAGCGATCAGTCCACTGGTCATTTTAAGACTCACAAATCTTATTAGCCACAATTAAACTCATCACCGGTAGGGCACAATATTACCATCTTCTACCAGAAAGGCCTTATCCGTTAAATCTAGCATTGCTTCCGGATCGTCGGAGTAGATTTCTACTGTCCGGAAGTTGCTTCTCCCATTGATGTCAAACACGGCAATTTTTTGAACAGACATAAGTTAAAAAGTAGACCCTCATTCCTAAGGAAGTATCGCGGGAGTAGTTTTGAAAGTGATAAAAATATAATTAAATAATGAATTTACTGTATAAATTTATTATTTTTGGCTTTATGGCGCTTTTCAACGAACTCACCGATATAATCACCGAACTGGATTGTACCCAACGTTATCCTTACCTATTACCTGGCGAACTGCTACATCGGTTCAACCGGTTTAGAGAAGCTATGCAACTGGTAGCCACTACCATGAATAACCAGCGGGGGCGGGCGTTTTTACGCAAGTATGAAAATGGCTCCCGAGGACAGCAATTGGGTCAGGTGCGGGCAGATAGCCCTATAGATCGGGATATACTAATGCTGATGACTGAATTTTGTCAGGATGCTAACCAACTGGAAGATCATCTCAAACAATCGTGGAAGCGTAACAATAAGCCATCTGATCGATAATCTAATCTAGTGGCAATACACCACGGGTAGCTCGTCCCAATGGGTAGTGTAGCGCGGTGATCGGTGAGCCTGTCGCATATGCCAGTCGGCTTTAGTACCGCAGGAGGCTAACTTCAGTGTGTTGTGACCGAAACGGTAGTTTACCTCATCCATAATCTTCATAAGAGAACACGGAGTGTTAGCCATAGGCTTCGCTACGGACGAAGAAAATTCTTGTACAATCTCGTCGTTCTCAAATAGGGCAAGCTGGCGATTATCCTCAGGCGTAAGACCAGAGACTATTACTCCACACTTCTGATAATAGAAATTAGGTCGGAAAATACGTTGTAAAGCCTGTTCAGTATAGTGCACTATATGCCGGGTATCATTAGTAGTTTCAGGTAACGGATAGGTGAATGAGTTACGATACTGAGGATGATGCTCATTATGACGATTAGTTTGCACAAAGACGTTTACAAATGCTGCTACACTACGCTGCTCACGCAGTTTCTGGGCGCAGCAAGAAGCATGATGGGCTGCTGCCTCCGATAGGGCACTGTAGCTTGTCTGAAGTTTACCGAAGCTACGAGACGTACAAATATTTTTCTTTGGTTTTTGCACCTGTTCTAACGATAAACAAGGTGTTCCGTGTAACTCATGCCATAATCTCAGACCAACGATGGTCATCTCTTTCTTTACCCACATAGAAGGAGCATCATATAGATCGAGAGCGGTGATAATATTATGTTTGGCGAGACGGGCTGCGTACCGGGAGCCGATACCCCAAAGATCAGATACTGGAGAAAGAGAAAGATACTTTCGAATAAGTCGTGTATCTTCTAGAAGATATACCCCTTTATGCACTCTATTCTTCTTGGCTAGACGGTTAGCAAGCTTGGCTAGAGTTTTGGTCTTAGCTAAACCTATACTGGTTGGGATGCCAGTATGTCTCAAGACTCGGGTACGAAGCGTTCGGCTCAATTCGCTCAGATCTTGACCAGAAAAGGAAGAAAAATCTAAGAACTGCTCATCTACCGAATAAATCTCCAATTCAGGCACTACCTCTTGAATAGTATCTACTACTCGTCGTGCCATACTACCGTAGAGATGGTAATTAGACGAAAGAACCTCCACCTGCTGGCGTTCCAGCAAACTTTTTACTTTGAAATAAGGAGCGCCCATTGGGATGCCCATCGCCTTTGCTTCTTCACTTCGGGCAACAATACAGCCATCATTATTTGACAACACTACTACTGGGCGTTTTTCTAGCTTAGGATCAAAAACTCGTTCACAGCTTACGTAAAAATTGTTGCTATCGATTAATCCTAACATAATCTGCTAACGGCAGTGGTGGATAACGTGGGTGATCACTCCCCAAAGTTTAGGGGCTAAATTTTGAGATGAATTACCAACATCAGCATCGGAAAAGAAGGAATACTGGCCGATAGCTTGTCCGGCAAACTGCATTAGCAAAAATTCACCATTTTGAGTAGCAATCACTAGATCATTCTTCGTGGCGGAAAGGCTACGATCTACTACTAGCAGGTCGCCATCGAAGATATTCAAAGGACTCATACCATTGCCTTTTACTTTAATAAAGTAGCAAGAAGAGGAATGCGCCAACACGTATTCGGTCAGGTCGAGATCGCGGGCAAAAATATCACCTGACAGAAAAGGCAGTTTTTGAAACTGGGCGATGCGTTCGGAAAAAGATTGAGAAGACATAGCGAAAAACGGATAATTTGGTTGATAAGCAAATATATAACTATTAAGAGCATATAATACTTATTTTAAGTATATTTGTTCAACTTCTCAATATTTTGCATTTATCGCAGAACACTCATGCCTTCATCTGAATAGGTTATCTTTCAAATATATAACTATTTAAATATTTTTTATTTTTATTTCGTTTTTTAAGTTGATCTTTCCAGCTATGAATAGGTAAACCCCTAGACGGCCGATATCGCCAAATTGTCTCTTCAGAAAGGTGCAATAATCTTCGGTTTTTCGTAATTTTCTTGAAACTATCTATCAATGAGACGGCACTACCTAACCATGCTACTACTGGCTGGAGTACATATCAGCCTATCAGCTACCCCTCTATCTTCCGACACTACCGATCATCTAACCCTAGCTCAACAGTACCGAGCCCAGGGTGACCGAACCCAAGCCATTGAGCACTATCAATCAGCCAGAGCTGATTTTACTCAAATACAGGATTACTCCAACCTGATATACGTATTTACCCAACTAGCCTCCCTCTACACCGTTGATACCGATACCCACTCTCAAGCTGAAACCTACCTGGATAGTGCCCAGCTAATTCTAGAAGATAAATCGCTGAAAAACGATACTTTAGCTGCCCTCATTTGGTATGAAAAAGCCAAACTAGTAAGAGCGCAACGCGAGCAGTACGTCGCGATAGAATTTTTCAAGAAATCGCTAGAGCTTAAAGAGAAATTTTATGGTGAGGATCATTTGGAAGTAGCTGACAACTTAGAGCAGATAGGAAGAGTATATTTATACAATCTACAAAATCCTTATGCCTCAGAACCCTATCACGAGCAGGCTCTTAAGATTAGAGAGCAGCTAAATAGTGAAGATCGCTCTTACGTCAACTGTTTTTATCATTTGGCTGTCGCAAATCGTATGCAGTACGATTACGAAAAAGCGTTAGCGTATGGGGTTAAAGCTTTAGAGGGGTACAAAAGGCTACCTAAAACCGATTTCGCCGATCTCATGATCGCTAATAGTGCACTGAGCCATACGTATTATAGTATGGATAGTATTGAAAGCGCTTTAGAATATAGTGGGAGAGCTCTCTCAATGGCGGTTCAGGGAGATTTGCTACCATTCATGGATATGGCTCTACACTACAATAATCAAGCTGAGTTACACTTTAGAGCGAAGGCTTTTGATAGTACGATTTATTATGTTCAAAAGGCCTTGTCGTATCAACCGGCATCGGTAACTCTAGCTAACAGCTACCAATATTTGGCTAATGCCTACCGAGAGCAAGAACGGTTAAGTCTGGCATTTCAGTACTATCAGAAAAGTAAGGAGCTTAAAGAGTTAGCTCTGAAAGGGCAGCATACACAACTGGTTACCTTGTACGTTGATCTGGGACAGGCTTTTGCAGCTTGTCATCAAGTGGATAGTGCTTTACACTACTACCGAAAAGCGCTAGTAAGCGCGAAAATCAGCCAACAGACAGAGACGGAAAGTGCTAACGTATCCATTCAGGTTGGAGATGACTTGGCAGCAGTGGAAGAGGTGTTAGAAAATATCATCGATCTACTAAACGAACAATACCACCAAACCCACGACCCGAAATACCTAACACAAGCATTACCGTACTATATGCTCTTTGATCAGTCCATAGATTTGTCTCGGACTAATTATTCTTCCGAAGGCTCTAAGCTACTGCAATCAGGAAAGTACAAGTCCATTTATGAACAGGCCATTGCTAGCTGTTATGAGTTATACCAACATAACCAATCCGATTCCTTACTTGGGCAGGTATTTCATTTTATGGAAAAAAGTAAAGCCATGGTACTGCTAGAGTCTATTAATCAAGCAGAGGCCAACCAGAGTATTTTACCTGACTCACTAGTACGGCAGTACCATTCGTTGCAAGCGCAACGAGCCTACTGCCAATCTGGACTTATTGACGCCCGGAGGAATACTTCTAATAGTTTTACAGTGCGTGATTGGCAACAGCAAAAGGCCGATATTTTACGAAAAATAGATGCCCTACGCCGTAATATCCAGGTTCACTATCCTAATTACTACAACGTAGCGTACTCAGAAATCACTATACAGTTAGATAGCATTCAAGAATATCTAGCCCCTCACCAACCCTTGGCATCCTATTTTTGGGGAGACTCAGCAGTATACGCACTGATGATTACGTCGGGTGATGTGAAAATACACCAAATTAAAGACATTTCTACACTCAAAAATGCCATTTCTCAGTATCAAGACGCGCTGGTTAATGATCGGGTAGAAGACCCTTCTTACGTTAACTTTCTTCAATTTCAGGTAGGTGCTCATACCCTGTATCAAACTCTGCTCGAGCCAATATTGCCCGATTATGCTATTGAACACCTTACTGTTGTGCCGGACGGCGAGCTTACTACTATTCCCTTCGAGAGCTTTATTACCTCTACGATAGAAAGTGGTCGAAATGATGTTAGGTACCAAGCGTTACCCTATCTCATAAAGCAGTACGATATTTCGTACGAATACTCATTGAGTATTGCCTTCGGGGAAAAACGAGATAGCAAGACAGAAGGAGATAACGAAGAGCTAACGGTAACCGCTTTTGGTATTAAGAACTTTGATAAATTACCGGGCGGACAGCAGTACTCTCGTTTAGGCGGAGCTGAACGAGAGGTGCGCTATATTCAGGAGAAATTTCCGAAGGCTCAGATTTTTTTAAACGCTGATGCAACTGAAATACAATTTAAACGACACGCGCCTGAAGCTGATTTGTTACACGTAGCCACTCATGGTATGGCTAACTTGAATAATCCTTTCGCTTCTCAGTTTATTTTTTATCCCGAAGGGGCTGAAGATGGTAAACTCCATTTATACGAATTGTACAACATACCGCTGAAAGCCAAAGTGCTATTGTTAACCGCTTGTGAATCTGGAGTGGGGAAGCATTATGCAGGTGAAGGGAATTTTAGTTTGGCCCGAAGTTTTGTGTACGCCGGTTGCAAATCTGTCGTGATGTCGCTATGGCAAATAAATGACATTATCACTGAGCAAATGATAAAAGGTATTTACGATCAATTGAAGAATCAGCAAACTACTAGCAAGTCGTTGCAGAACATAAAAATTGCCCTAATTGAGGGTGGAACCTACGCACACCCCCAGTGCTGGGCGGGTATGGTTCCTTTAGGAAACGTAAGCCTTGAATACCATGAGCAAAACTACACTAAATACGTTATAGCAATACTCATGGTATTAGTGCTAGGTGCTATTCTGCTACGCTACAAACTACGGTCATTTACCAGCGATAGAGATGTGATACACTCCTAATTTACATATGTAACGGCCCATGAAAAGCTTCTAAGGTAGGCTTAAGAAGCAACGGCTTCCTCAGGGGCAGCGGCTTTCTCTTCTATTGTAGCTACCTTGTAACGGGGTAGTGGCGTCTCTTCTACTGCTTCTAGCACCTTATCAACCTCTACAAATCGCATTACGGTACTTGGTATATTATCTACATCTACGTGTAGGTCACCTATAATATTGGTATGCTCTTCTCTTTTATGAAGTATTATTTCACAAACGCCTTTGTATCGGCATATGAAGTGAACTTTACTGCCTTCTTCAATCTTTTTAAAATTCTTAACCACATTGCTCTTGGCTACGAAGTATTGAAGCTGGCCGGTTTCGTCATCTAATAGTATACCGTCAATATGAGCGATATCAAATCCTTCATTGTCTTTAAAACCTATACTACTAAGCATAGGGTCATTACCTGAAATCTGATAGCTCCGATTATTTTCATCTACTACTTTTTGTAGCAGATTAGCCTCTTGGTTGAGAAGGCATTTTGTAAGCCTAAATTTTATTTCTTCTGCTATTTGAAGCTCGTCTTTATAGGTTGCTTTCTGACTGGAAATATACTCCTCAATCATAGTCTTGATATTTTCTTCACCATCGCTATTAGTAGCAAGCGAATGGATACCTGCGAAAATGACATCAATTTCAGATTCAGAACTAAGGGGGCGAATTTTTGAGAAAAACTGCTTTAGATCAGGGCTGAGTGAGCGAAAATCTGATAAGAAATTTTCAGTCTCTTCTTTAGGAGGATTCAACTTTCTTAAAAAGTTATCAGTCTCCTTGTTAAGGAAACATATTCTTTTCAATGATTTAGGTTCAGCACTAATAACTCGTCCGCTTCCCATAATTGTAAAAGGTTTAAGGTTAGTAAATGGATTTTAGTATATCTTGAGCCTGGGGGCCGTAGTCTTCGGTATCTTCTAGCAAGCTAAAGTGGCGGCGGGCACCACTCTCATTATTTAGTTTCAGGTAAGCCAAGCCTAAGTACCAGTGGGTACGTTGTTCGGTCCGGCGGTCTAGGTCGGGATAGGTTAGAACCTGCTTTAGTGCCTTTACCGCTTCTTCGGGTTGTTTGTCGCTCAGGTAGGCGTTTCCAAGGTACAGCCATACGTAGGGACGGTCTTCCTGAGTGCTAGCCTGGGTAAATAGTTCAATGGCCTGGGGGTAGTCTTTTTCGTAGTAGGCTTCAAAGGCTTCGGGCAGTACAAATCCGTCGTCGCTGCTGCCACGGGTGGCTCCCCCTAAGGCTTGGTAGGGTTGAAAATGCTCGTTAAATAAGCGGGCGTAGCGCTGGTGGTCCTGCTGCCAGTATACAGGAAAAGCGATCATCAATATTACCAACGAAGCAGCGGCTCCCCGTAAGAGCCACTTTGTTGAAACGGGATGCTGATAAGACTTGGCCTCAATAGCCCGGGCTTCAGCCTCTAGTTGCCGTATTTGCTGCCAATTTTCCTGCTCGCCATAGTACCGGATACCTTCGGTAATACTGCGGTAATCTGCTATCCTCTGCTGTAACGCTTCGCTCTCATTTATCTTCATCTCAAATTCTAGCCGTTCTATTTCAGTCATCTCTTCGTCGAGGTAGCGTTGAATAGTGCTATCGTCAATCTTCTCCATTAATCTACTTTCTTAGTTGTTTCAAGCATTTCCCTAATACGCTTCATACACTTGTACTTCTGGTTCTTGGTGGATGCCGCGTTCTTATAGCCAAGCTTGTTAGCAATATACTCCATCGACCGGTTTTCATAGTAAACCATGATCAACATTTGGCGATGAGGCGGATCTAACTGCTGTAGAGCCTGCTCAATCTGACGGTACTGTATCTCCTTTTCTTGTTTCCGAGTAGCATCTTCATCATAATTACTAACTTTTTCTTCATCAATACTATATTCGTAGCGGACATTACTCCGCTGCTGTTCGTGCAGTTTGTTTTTTCCTATACCAAACAGGTAAGTTTTAATAGATGCCGTAATATGTGTGAGCTTACCGCTCTTGATCTGATTATAGAAGGCAAAAAACGCGCACTGGTACATTTCCCGGGCGTCATCTTCCGAACAGTGATACTTTTTCTGCATCCACCGGATAAACTCTTGCCGATACCGTTGGTAAATCTGACTGGTAACACCCTGATCGCCTTCCCGAATACGAGCTATAGTTTCGTTATCCTTCATAAGTAGGTTATGGTATAGGTTAGTAGCTGTATTCCTGGAATGTCACCTCAATTCACTAATAATATAGAGAAATTCTTAGAAAAATCTATTGTAAAAAACGGAGATGCTGCAATATCTTACCCATCGGCATCTCGTCAAATTGAGAACTTGATAGTGGGAATGGCGCAGTTAAAAAGAGGTCTTGGTCAGAAACGATTGTGAATTTATGGCTAGCGCAATAAGCCGGTTGGCTACTGATTTGATATACTATAGAAAACCGATTACTAAGAGTATATCAAGGTTATATCTCTACTAAATACTTCAAGAACCGTTTGGGCACGTGCTGCAAGTGTAGTTTGAGATTGCGCCGCTCGGGAATATCCACACTCCGGAAGTACGTTTGCCACAATTGCTGATAATCCTTCTCAGCGGTGGTGAGTAACTCTTCCGAAATTGTTCGCTGCTGAGCGAAAGATAAGGTGACAAAGTGGTACTGATGTGGCTCGTAGTACAGGCCGTATTTCCGCTTAGCATCATATATTAGCCAGCGAAAGGCCGGATAGCGTTCTGTAAAGTGAGGAGGTAGCAAGGGTAGTACATTAAAATCAGGAGTAATTAAAGCGATGAATAAGCCATCTTCAGTTTGCTGAAAGCGGACGAAGGCGTGCATGCGGTGTACCTCTCGGTGAATCTGCTTTTGAATACGATGTAATTGCAGAACGACCGGTTCGCGAAAATTATCTAGTATATTCTCTGGACTACTTACGGTTAGTTTTACGAAACGGTAAATTAGCATTTCTACCTGCGGTTGTTCCGACAAAAAGGCGTGGTACAACATCTCTACTGCCTTCGGTCCGCAACGTTGGCTTAGACCCGCTTTTACTCGCTGACTTTGCGCACGGTTGGACGGGACGAATACCGGATTGCCGAATAGGCCGGGCTGAAAACTGCTCTCCTCTACAATTTCTTCGGCAGCCGCTTTTATCCGAAAGCTTTCAAAAATAGCCGATAGCAAGCCTTCAAATGATCCATCGTAGGTGAAAGTCATACTATTTGAACAGGGCTAGCTGGGATGAGTGCTTGCGAGAACGCTCGCTTAAGATACGTTGCTTCAGATGGTCAGGATCAAAACCCAGCCAGCGAAAATCCGGCTCAGCCGTAATTAGAAAGTAGCGGGCTCGCTTCCAGACAATACCAATCTTCCGCAGATGTTCAGCCCGAAGCTTGCCAAACCGCCGGGCTTGTACAATCTTTTGGGCTGATTTTACCCCTATGCCCGGAATCCGCAAGATTAATTCGTAGGGTGCCGTATTTACATCTACTGGAAATTGCTCTGGGTGTCGTAGAGCATACCCTAGTTTGGGGTCAACCTCCTGATCCAGGTCAGGATGCTGGTCATCTACCAGTTCATTCACATCAAATCCGTAAAAACGAAGTAACCAGTCTGCCTGGTACAACCGATTCTCCCGAACCAGGGGTGGGCTATGCAGCATCGGTAATCGTTGGTCGTTGCTAATAGGTACGTAGCCGGAATAATACACCCGCCGCAGTTGCTGATGTTGATATAAGCTATTAGCTAGATGCAAAATACGATAGTCGTTCTCCGGGGTAGCTCCCACTACCAGTTGGGTGCTCTGGCCACCGGGGGCAAATGTAGGAGCCGAACGAAGGGTTTTCTTTTCTTCCTGGTAGCCAGTGATAGATTCGGCCAGATAATTCATGGGCTGGTAAGCCGAAGCATAATCTTTCTCCGGTGCTACCTTCTTGAGACTTTCTTCTGAAGGAATTTCCAAGTTCACGCTGAGTCGGTCGGCGTGCAAACCTGCTTCGTGCATCAACTCATCGCTGGCTCCCGGAATAGCCTTCAAGTGAATGTAGCCATTGAATTTATGTTCGGTGCGTAGCTTCTTGGCAATTCGTACCAACCGCTCCATTGTATAGTCGGCATTCTTAAAAATTCCTGAGCTTAAAAAAAGCCCTTCAATGTAATTTCGTTGGTAAAAATTGATCGTTAAATTAACAACTTCCTGCACAGTAAAAGCGGCTCGCTTCACATCATTTGACCGACGGCTCACGCAATAGGCACAGTCAAAAATACAGTAGTTAGTCAGCAAAATTTTCAGCAGCGAAACGCAGCGCCCGTCTTGTGTATAGGTGTGGCAGATACCCATTCCTTGGGAATTACCCAATCCATCCTTACTATTTTTTCGGTAACTACCGCTAGAAGCACAGCTCACATCGTATTTGGCCGCATCGGCCAGAATGGCTAATTTCTCATCAATTCGTTCAATCATATTCCAATATTAAGTATTTTATACTTAAAAAAAGTATATTAGATGAAGTGTCTTTATCCAAATTATATCAAGCAGGTAGAGTACTGGTTTGAAATTTAAGGGGAAACTAAATTTAGCTATCAAATTAAAGTTGTTTTTGAAAATTGGCTAATCTTTGAGTAGATTAATACATATCTCGCTGCTGAAGATATATGCAATCCAACCTATCTAAAATCAGTGAACCTACTCAGGATGATACAACCAACGAGGTTGGATTGGAAGCTGAGCTATGGCAGGATTTTAAATCGGGTGATGCGGCTTCATTTGCGCTGATCTATCAGAAATTTTTTCCCATACTGTTTTCGCAGGGTCTGCGGACCTGCCATGATACGGAAATTGTAAAGGACTGTATTCAGGACTTGTTTGTCTACATCTGGAACCACCGTAGTACGCTATCGGATACCAACTCCATCAAGTACTATTTATGGGTGGCTCTGAAAAGAAGAATACACCGAACCATAGCGCAACAACAAAGTTCCTCACTGGAAGAGACATATATGCTGGCTATTACCGAAGAAGGTACCGATCAACAGTTGATTACTGAGGAAATTAATCAGGAGAAAAAGGAGCAAGTATACCGAGCTTTACAAGCACTTACCAAGCGGCAGCGGCAAGCCGTACAACTGAAATTTTTTGAGAACCTCAAGAACGAAGAAATTGCCGAGCGCATGTCGATTAGGATTGAAGCAGTGTATAATCTCATCTCTAAATCACTGATCCTACTTCGTAAAGCATCTATCAAGTCTATTCTTCTACTTATCGTCACTAAGCTTTTCTGATAGTTCAAAGAAAAAAAGTTTTTGTTGTCAAATATTTAGCAGTTAGGATAAATAATTATCGATACTGTAAAAGTTGAAAATAAGCTAAGTTTTTTGATGAGATTTTGCTGCTGAGCGGCTCTTACTAGTACTACAATACAACAACCATGAACTACGCTCACTATTCTGCCGCTGAGCTAGCCCAGGATTCTTATTTTCAACGTTGGGTTCTGGGCCAAGATACATCCGCTCAGAAATTTTGGTCAAAATGGCTGCTAGAGCATCCTGAGAAGCATTCCGAGGTAAAAGAAGCTATTAGGATTGTTCAACTGCTGGAATTCACTCCTGAGCTAGAACAGAATCAGCACTTTGTTGATGTATGGAAGAAGGTTCATGTTCAAACGCTAGGTAAACCGCAGCAACCTCGCTGGCTACGGGCCGCTGCTGTGTGGGGTGGTTTGATACTACTAAGTGGCGCACTTGTTTTCTGGCTTACCCAAAGCTCTCCGACCCAAACCTGGCAGACCGAAGCAGAGAGAGGTGTCTATACGCTACCAGACGGTTCGTCGCTCACGCTGAATGCCTACTCTTCGGCTTCGTACCAAGCTACTGATGATGGTCATCGTCAAGTGCATCTCTCGGGTGAAGGATTTTTTCAGGTAGAGAAAAAGAATAATTCGGCAGGAGAACCCACTCGGTTTACGGTGTATACCAGTACCGCTACAGTTGAAGTGTTGGGAACAACCTTTAGTGTGACCGAAGGGGAGAGAAGTACGCAGGTAGTGCTATCTTCTGGACGGGTGAAAGTAATTTCGCCTCAACAGTCTTCCATTCAAATGCAACCCGGCGATTTTGTGGAAGTTTCGGCTCAGGATTCGGTGCTGCTGAGCAAGCAGGTGAACCCGCAGTTGTATACCTCCTGGCTGGAAGATGAAGCTTCGTTTGAGCAAGCTTCGTTACCCGAAATTTTAGACTGGATAGAAGATCGCCACAATAAAGCGGTAGTTATTGACAGCAGTGTTAACGTACCCGATTCTGCCACTTTTACAGCCACTGTGCCAAATGGGGACTTAAACGTGCTACTGGAAGCACTCGCTATTACTTATAAGCTCACGATCAATCAAGATAATCAGTCGATCTACATACAGATCCGACCGTGACAGACCAATATTTTTTTTACTCCTAAACCTTCAACCTATGATGAACCGATCAACAACCTTTTTAAGAAAAACCCTCTCGCTGCTGCTAGGCGTACTGTGGGTTTATTCATCGGTAAGTGCCCAGTCACCGGTAGCTTTGGCCGAAGACGTATCAGCTCAGTACCGCCCTGATCAACCCGGAAAGAAGCAGGTGCTGCTTACCCAGTGGCTGAAGGAGCTGGAAAGTAGTTACGCTATTAACTTTGGCTACGCCGATCAGGATGTGAAGGATAAGTACGTGGTTCCAACCACCGAGAAAAGCGCTACCCTGGAAGAGCGTCTCGACTACGTGCTACACCCTCATCAACTAAGGTATCAGAAGCTTAACGCCAGTTTCTACCTTATCCGCTCCGCCGATGCTAAAACCAAAGCAGTACCTAAACTGGAGAGGAACAATCCCCACGCGAAAGAGAAGAGCGCATTAACTCCCCCAACTAATCTGCTAGCAAGAGCCGCTACCGGAGTGCGTGATATTACGGTTCTGGAGCAGAATGTTTCCGGAACCGTAACCGATGAGGCCAACGAACCGCTACCGGGGGTAAACGTGCTGGTGAAAAATACAACCGTAGGTACCGTAACCGATATTGATGGTAACTACCAGCTTACCGCTCCGGATGATGCTACCACCCTTGTATTTTCTTCCGTGGGCTATACCGTAATGGAAGTAGAAATTAACGGGAGATCTACCATTAATGTAAGCCTAAGTCCCGATGTAACCGAACTAGGTGAAGTAGTAGTAACCGCGTTGGGTATCAAGAAGGAAGCCAAGAAGCTAGGCTACGCTACCGCTACGGTAGAACCGGAAGAGATTACCGTCAACCGTACGACTAACTTTATGAATGCCCTGCAAGGAAAAATCGCGGGGGTAAACATATCCTCGCAGGCAACGGGGTCGGCCGGAACTAGTAAAATCCGGATTCGGGGGCAGTCTTCGTTTGCCGGGCAAAACAGTCCACTGATTGTAGTAAACGGAGTGCCCATTGATAACTCTAACTTTGGAGTAACCGCCGGTAACCGGGGAGACGATGCGGCCATTGGCAACCGTACTGGTAACAACTCCGATGGAGGCGATGGACTAAGTAGTATCAACCCCGACGATATTGAAAGTATGACTGTGCTAAAGGGAGCTGCCGCGGCGG
>ERZ1740058.236-NODE-236-length-48260-cov-7.242340_pt1 | contig 48260 bp, 44 predicted proteins | sample MGYA00581745_ERZ1740058 | MGnify/ENA primary metagenome ERZ1740058 (study PRJEB43018, sample SAMN04849742) | marine metagenome | isolation source: floating plastic debris | place: Pacific Ocean | collected 2008-08-30 | study: EMG produced TPA metagenomics assembly... | reverse complement strand
GGCGCCAGCGGCGATGACTTCAAACCAGGGCAGGCGTGCCGCACCGAGGGTGTTTTCTAGCAAGGCTTGGACATTGGCTGGTGTGGTAGTGGTCGCGATCGCAAGTCGAACGCCTTTTTCTCTCGCTTCGTTCAATAATCTTTCGACACCGGGCCGCAGCGGGATGCGCCCTTCCTGTGCATACTGCTTGTAATACTGCGTCTTACTAGCGTGCAGGTGCTTAATAAACGCCGTCAGATCTTCAAAGCCCTGAGGAAGAACAAAATCCGGCTTTGACTGCTGCACAAAAGCTCGAATGCGTTCTTTGCCTCCCGAAACTTCTAGGAGTTCGCCATAACGCTCTTCTGACCATTGCCAGTCGAGCCCCGCATCCATAAACGCCTGATTAAATGCTGGCCGGTGGCCATCGCGCTCTGTCTCGGCCAAAGTGCCATCTACATCGAAGATCAGGGCTTTTAGTTGATTAGATGCGCTCATGGGTGTTTTCCTAACTGCTGTCGATGAGTTAAATACTACCGCTAAACGATTCTCCGCATGAGTAGCCCCTACGATGTCTGGGATCTTCTAATTGTGTCTACTGATTTGTTTGCAGGGCTTCTGTTGTTGTTCTCGTATAATACGCTGATTTCTTTTGGTGACGACTTCGACGAGTAAACAACAGAATTCTCGCTCCTGATATTGGTGGAAGACTATAACAGAACAGCCGAAAGTCGCGGGCTGTTTTACAATCGCTTTCCCGGGCACCCTGAACGGGTAGATATCGGTTGACGGGCAGGCAATATGGCATCAGAAAGAGCGTATTGGCTAGCGTGGACAAAGATTAAAGATGTTGGGCCCGTAACGATTAAGCGGCTGTGGGAGCACTTTGGAGAATTGGCGATCGCCTGGCAAGCCTCCGCTAGCGACCTGCTTCTAGTAGACGGGATTGGTTTACTGAGCGCCGAGAAAATTGTTCGTCAAAGGCCAATGCTGGACCCGGAAGAGATCCTCACCAAACATGAACAAGAGAACCGCTCTTTTTGGACGCCTGCCGATCCTGACTATCCATCCTTATTATTTGCTATTAACGACCCGCCGCCCGTCCTTTACTATCGCGGCAAGTTCCGACTAAACGATCCTAATCTCTTAACAGTTGGCATTGTGGGCACCCGCCGTCCGTCAGCCTACGGCAAACGCTGGACACAGAGACTCAGTCGTGGCCTAACGGAGCAAGGCGCAACTATCATTTCAGGCCTCGCGGCAGGTATAGATACCGAAGCCCATACTAGCTGCTTGAATCAACAGGGCAGAACCGTTGCCGTTATGGGTACGGGCGTCGATAGAGTGTATCCGGCTCGAAATCAAAGTCTGTACGCGCAGGTGGTGGAAACAGGGCTGGTGATCAGCGAGTATCCGGATGGCACAGGACCTGATAGAACCCACTTTCCTCAGCGCAATCGTGTTATTGCAGGTCTTAGCCGAGCGATTCTTGTAACAGAAGCCCCTGCTCGCTCGGGCGCTCTGATTACAGCACGACTGGCAAATGAGTACTGCCGTGAGGTATACGCGCTGCCCAGCTCCTTAGATAATAGTCAGGGCGAAGGATGCCTGCGAATTATCGATCAGGGGGCGCAAATTATTTTGAGTGAGCAGTCGCTGGTAGAGGCACTTGCTGGGTTACCGTCAGTAGATGCTGAGATTAATCAACCAGCTTTGAAAACAGCCCTAGATAGATCAGCCTCTAAAGTTTCAGGCTCAAAAATCTTGGGTTCAGAGGCACCGCAATCTACTAAGCCACTTCCTGAGTTAACGCCACTGCTGAGTCAGGTTTTGAATGCGGTTTCTGTAGAACCGGTGATGCTAGACCGCATTGTGCAGTCTGCTGAAGTCGATACGGGCGCTGTGTTAGGTGCGCTTGTGCAGCTGGAGATTTCAGGGCTGGTAGTACAGCTACCCGGCATGCAGTATCAAAGATGCTAGGCATTGAATGTAAGGACACTGCGAGAAAGGAGCCGTAATTGCTGGATTGGACAGGGAAACCTGATATAAAGAGCTCACACTTATGTCCTTGGCATTCGTGTTCTCACGCTCGTTTTTCCTGACTGCTTTTAGCCGGTCCAACGCATGCCTTTTGCCACTAATCGCGCTCAACCAGCGCTTAGCTTCATTCCCCCAAACTATAGCCCGTTGCTCAGGCGAGCTATGTGGCCACTGATGCCTGCTTGGACAGCCTGGCAGACCGACCTTGCCGAGGTAGAGACACGGAATGTAGCGCAATTGGCTCAGCTTTACCATGAGTTCGAAACAGGCAAAACGCGACTGATGATAGCCTTTCGCCATCCCAGTACGGTAGACCCTTATGTACTGAGTCATTTGCTCTGGCGAGCGCTACCTCAAACGGCGAGGGAAATGGACCTGCCGCTGAAGCAAACGCACGCTCACTTTATATATGACCGAGGCATTCCGCTTTGGGGCGGTCGCTATCTGGGATGGTTATTCTCCCGGCTGGGCGGCGTGCCGATTCAGCGAGGGAAGCTCGATTTACTGGCCTTGAAAACGGCGCGGCGGCTGCTATCCGAGGGGCAATTTCCTTTGGCAGCAGCCCCTGAAGGAGGGACTAATAGTCATAACGAAGTGGTCAGTCCCCTAGAGCCTGGCATTGCTCAGATGGCATTTTGGTGTGCTGAGGACTTGCAGACACAGGACCGACACGAGTCAGTCGTGATTGCACCGATAAGTATTCAATACCGCTATGTAGAAGCGCCCTGGCAGCCACTTGCATCCTTGATTGGTCAGATGGAGATAGAGAGCGGACTGGGAGCGGCTGGAGGACTAGATCTGTACGGGCGGCTGTACCGACTGGCAGAGCATATGCTGAGTCGGATGGAGGGCTATTACCAAGAATTCTACGGTGTGACGTTTGAGCCTGTAGATGAAGCGTTGTCACCTAATGAGCAACTGGCCGAACGGCTGAGCACATTAATGAACGAGGCTTTGCAGGTCGCGGAGCGCTACTTTGGGGTGCGATCCAAAGGCAGTATGATCGACCGCTGCCGCAAGCTAGAGCAAGCTGGCTGGGATCGGATTTTCCGTGAGGATACGGAGAGTCTGTCTCCGGTTGATTTGGGCTTAGCAAACCGGGTGGCAGAAGAAGCAGACCTGCGGATGTGGCACATGCGCCTGGTGGAAAGCTTTGTAGCGGTGACGGGCCACTACGTAAAGGAGCATCCAAGCGTAGATCGCTTTGCAGAGACGGCGCTGCTGCTTAGAGACATGATCGAGAAGATTAAGGGTGGCCCGATGAGCCGAACACAGCTAGGACCGCAGCGAGCGATCGCAACTGTTGGCAACCCTATTGTGGTCAGTGAGCGGTTTGCCGACTACAAGCGAAAAAGGCGACAGGCGATCGCCTCGCTAACTGCGGACCTACAGACGGAAATGGAGTCTCTGATTTTGACGGCCAAATAGGCTAGCTTGATAGACCAGCCTGCTAGACCAGTTCACTAGAGCGGCACTAAACCGGTTCACTAAACCAGTGGCTGCATTTTTTCTGCGATTACTGCATAAAACGGATCGCCGCCGCCCATACCCATCATTTTTAAGATGGCAGGGGCTTCTGATACATTCACCACCGTTTGAATATTGCCGAAGCCAGGAACAGATTCAAAGTAGCGTTTTACTAGCTCAACTCGGCTGGCTTCACTGCCGTCGCGCCAGAGGGCGATCGCCTTTTGGTAAAACATCCGATTAGAAAAGCTAAAAATCACAATTCCACCCGGCTTCAGCACCCGGTACACTTCCGCAAATATTGCCTCCGGATGCTGAATATACTGCACTGAGACCGTGTTGACTACCGCATCGAAGCTGTTGTCATCCAAAGGAAGCGTTTGATTCCGATTGAGATTTTGCACGAAATAATGGTCTAGCTGTTTGTTTTTAGCCAGCTCTTCGCCGTTGAGACCGTGGCCTTCGACATAATCGTAGCTAATGTCTCCTGGCAGGTGCGAAACCCAGCTGCTCATCAGATCCAGGACGCGGCTGCTGGGTGGAATGCGATCGCGATACAGTTTTGTCAGCTGCGCAATAAAGCCCTCATCAACATGGGTAACAAATCGCGGCTGAGCGTAGAACAAAGCGTCATCTGAAGGGTCGAGTTTGTTGCGCTGTGCAGTATCGAGCAGCATAGACTGTTTGCAGTTTGAGTATGTAAGTTGTTCTTTTACAGCTTAACGTATGTTTACATACGGCGCTGAGCCTTTTGAGAGTGTAGAAAATTAACGCCTGGCGTTTGAATGTGAGTCAATTTTTAGTATGGTGATGAGGCCCAGGTGGTGTGAGCACCGTTTATTATCTCACTTCGATTATCGCCGCCTTTAAAAGTTCTCTTTTAACCAGATATTTCTTCTCGCCACCCAATAACAAACGTTATCTACAGCATAGGCGTCAGGGTTCTCAGGCAGTTTGCCGATGCCAGGGAAAATCTGTTGTTTCTTACCTTTTGCTACGAGCTCACCCGTCGAAAGACTCTTTTTACAGCAGTTGCTCAGCTAAGAAACCGTCTAGCAGACTATTTGATTCAAATCAGTCTATTCAAAGAAGCCAGTGGCTGTCGTAATTTTAGAGTGACAATTCGCTATGAGTGATCAACCGACGTTTAGTAGTCCTGACGACTCCGCTCGCAGTGAGGCTGAATACGCCTTAGAAAAAGAAGCCAGACTCCCGCTAACAGGATGGCAGCAAGAGGTCGACAGAGGCTTAGAATTTGGATTAGAAGCGGCTGAAAGTATTCGCGATCGCTCGATTCCGACATTCTCTCGGGGCGAGCTACCTCACTACGCTGGCATCACAACATTTATGAAAGCGCCCTACGTAGAAGATGTGCGCAATGTTGGCAACTACGACGTTGCAATTGTCGGTGTGCCCCATGACTCGGGAACAACCTACCGCCCAGGCACTCGCTTTGGGCCTCAAGGTATCCGCAGAATTTCCGCCCTATATACGCCCTACAACTTCGAGCTGGGTGTCGATTTGCGAGAGCAAATCACGATGTGTGATGTTGGCGATATTTTTACGATCCCGGCCAATAACGAAAAGTCTTTTGACCAGATCTCTAAAGGAATCGCTCACATTTTTAGCTCTGGCGCATTTCCGATTATCCTCGGCGGGGATCACTCCATCGGCTTCCCAACGGTTAGAGGGGTTTGTCGCCACTTGGGAGATAAGAAAGTCGGCATTATTCACTTCGATCGCCACGTAGATACGCAAGAGACAGATCTAGACGAGCGCATGCATACCTGCCCGTGGTTTCATGCAACCAATATGGAAAATGCGCCGGCTAAGAATCTGGTGCAGCTTGGCATCGGGGGCTGGCAGGTGCCACGCCCAGGCGTAAAAGTATGCCGTGAGCGAGCAACCAATATTTTGACGGTAACCGACATTACAGAAATGGGGTTAGATGCAGCCGTTGACTTTGCTTTAGAAAGAGCAATGGACGGCACAGACTGCGTCTATATCAGCTTCGACATCGACTGCATTGATGCAGGCTTTGTTCCTGGAACCGGCTGGCCAGAGCCCGGTGGTCTACTGCCTCGCGAGGCACTCTACATGCTGGGCAAGATTGTCGAGAAAGCGCCCGTCTGCGGCCTAGAGATCGTAGAAGTGTCGCCCCCCTACGACATCAGCGATATTACCTCGCTGATGGCAACTCGGGTCATTTGCGACACCATGGCGCACCTGGTGCTCTCGGGGCAGCTGCCGCGTGAAGGGAAGGCAGATTACATCACCGAAGAGGCCAATATGAGCCTGGGCAGCGGCTGGCAGTAGGCTTCGGCGACACGTAAAGATAAAACGCATGAGGATAAGACGCATAAGGATAAAAGAGATGAGCTATGCATGAAACCGATATGACCAAAGCACTGATCTTTACCGTGAAAGACTGGCTAGCTGAGCAGTCAGGGCATCCGGCGGTGAAGACAGTGCATCTAACGGTAGGTGAGTTTACCTGTGTAGAGCCCGCAGGGTTACAGTTTGCATTTGCAGCTCAGACTCAGGGAACCTTTTTAGAAGGCGTGAAGCTGGTGATTGATGAGACGCCCCTAGTTGCGTTTTGCCATGCCTGCCAGCAGGAGTACCGACCGGACATAGGAATGCAATATGCCTGTCCAATCTGTCAGGCACCGATGGACGACATCCGCTCTGGCCGAGAGCTAAAAATTAGCCGGGTTGAGTTCTCACGAGCTGAGGCTCAAGCTATACCTCAGAATTGACACGTAACCCGATTGACAGTCCGTGATTTTACAGAGTCTGTACTGTATGAAAAAATTATCGTATACTTCGGTAAATACGGACTTTTTGTGCAGGAATCGCATAAATGATATGCAGTTAACTTAGGGCTTTTTATGCACCAAACGTTCGATGCTGCTCTGGAGATGAATCTGCTGCATGCTAATCAGCATGGGGCAAATGAGAATCGCGATCGCTTCAATCAGTGGGGGATCACCTGTCTCAATTTAATGAGTTCTCCAGGCTCGGGGAAAACCCAACTTCTAGAGAAAACGTTACAGGCGCTACAAAATGAGCTGCGAATAGCTGTTATTGAAGGAGATATGACCACGCAATTAGACGCGGATCGTCTGCGTCGCCTCGGGGTGCCTGTGGTCGCTATCAATACAGGTCGCGCTTGTCATTTAGATTCCAAAATGGTCGCGGGCGGACTTCATCAATTCTCTCATGAACAACAGCCTGAATCTTTCGATCTTGTGTTTGTAGAGAATGTTGGCAATTTAGTTTGTCCTGCAGAGTTTGAAGTGGGTGAGCATGCCAAAGTTGCTTTGCTGAGTATTACAGAGGGAGAAGATAAACCGCTGAAATATCCCATTATGTTTCGCGAAGCAGACTGCCTGTTGATTACCAAAATGGATCTAGCTCCCCATCTAGATGTGGACGTAGAGACCATTGTGAGCAACGTTCGGCAGCTAAATTCAAAAGCGGCAATTATCCCGGTATCGGCAAAAAGTGGTGAAGGTTTAACCAAATGGCTCGCCTGGATTAAACAGGCTGTTGCTAACCGCACGCAAATTGCTTGAAAGTTACTTAGTTAATCTTACAGAGGTGCTTTAATGTTTTGGTTCTCTTTCCTCCGTATTCGTCGTCGTTCTCCTATTGCTGCATGGAGAGCCTACAGAGCAGTGTTCTCTGCCTGTGAATGTTTTATGGATTAGCCTGCAAAATTCCCTAACAAAAAGAGCTAGAAACGTATCCAAGCGAACGCGTAAGTGGGTGATGACCTGATAGGCTAATAAATAGCCTGTGCGCTTGACAGGCATTCAGTGGCTTGGCTTTGTGTTAGAGGCAGCAGATCTGATGATGTTGTTTAGATAGTTATATTCAACAGGTTGCTGCTTCTAATCAAGAATTGTTGCTTTTGTTTTGTTGCTTTTAATATTGCTAAGCACTAATAGGCGCTAGCAAAAGTAGCAATACGATAAAAGACAACGCCATGACCGATGGTGATACCAGCAGATATTGCTCGCTTTCTACTGCTTTAGTTCTAATGTTAGGTGTGAATTTACTCTCATGAGAAGACGTCGATTAGTTTCGCTTTGTTTAGCCTTTTTCTGCACGATGCTGGTGACAGTAAGCTGCGGTGGAGCTGATAACAATGCTGATACGACCGCAGGGGAAGATGCCGCTCCCGCGGTCGAAGAGGCTGCTCCAATTGTGATTGGCTACAGCAACTGGGCTGGCTGGTGGCCTTGGGCGATCGCAGAAGAAGAGGGGCTGTTTGAAGCAAACAACGTCAATGTCGAAATGAGATGGTTCGATGGCTACATTGAATCGATGGAAGCGCTCGCAGCCGGACAGTTAGACGGCAACTGTCAGACGCTCAATGACACAATTTCATTCGCCGCAGAAGCTGTTAATGGTGAAGTAGTGGTGCTGGTCAATGACAACTCGGCTGGCAACGACAAAATTATTGTGGCCGAAGAGATCAACAGCGTTGCTGATTTAAAGGGCAAGCAAGTCGCGATTGAAGAAGGTGTTGTCGATGACTTTTTGCTCAGCCTAGCGTTGGAAGAGGCGGGACTTTCTCGTGACGATGTGGAGATTTTGCCTTTAGAGACCGGCGCTGCTGCTGCTGCGTTTGCCGCAGGTCAGGCCGATGCGGTAGGTGCGTTTCCGCCCTATTGGCTAACGGCCCTAGAACGAGAAGGGAGCAAAGAGCTAGTGACGTCTGCTGACTTCCCGGGAGCGATTCCCGATCTTTTGGTGATGAGTCAAACAATCATTGATGAGCGGCCAGACGACGTACAGGCAATTGTCAAAACCTGGTTCGATACGCTGGCGTTTATGGAAGAGAATCCTGAACGGTCTGATGAGATTATGGCGGCGCGCGCCGCTGTGAGCATCGAAGAGTTACAGCTGCTGAAAGAAGGCACTCGGATGTTTACGCTAGAAGATAATTTGGAAGCCTTTAGTGAAGGCGACGGCATCCAATACATGAGCTCTGCAGCCGTGGAGATGGCTGATTTTATGGTGGGCGTAGGCTTTATCCCAGAAGCACCAGACCTAAATTCAATTTTTGACGATCGGTTTGTGAGAGCGCTCGCTGAAGCTGAATAGAGGTGCAGAGCAGATATTCAGTAGAGATGGGCCTAAGCTTTGAATAGAGCATAATATTTATTGTTGAGTTCAATGATTGGCTTTATGCAGATAGGCTCAGCCATTAGAAAGGATTCAGATGATTACTGAGAGTGCTGCCCCAACGACATCACAGAGAGAGCCGCAAGACAATCAAAAGAGTTTGAGGCCAAGCCTGTTTTGGCGACTGGGAAAACCGATCCCGATCCGGCTGGACTGGGCGCTTCGAACAGCTTCGGTGATAGTACCCCTGATTTTGTGGTGGGCGCTCTCTAGCAGTGGGATCGTGAATCCTAAGTTTTTGCCGTCACCGATTGACGTAATGGGCGCCTTTGGAAGACTTTGGGCAGAAGGGCTGTTTTTCGATGACCTGAGTGCAAGCATCTTTCGGGTGGGGTCCGGCTTTTTGTTAGCCGCCGTGCTGTCGATTCCTTTAGGGATTTCGATGGGGGCGTTTGCAGCGGTGCGATCGCTGCTAGAACCCATCATGGGAATCGTTCGCTACATGCCGGCTCCGGCTTTCATTCCGCTGCTGATTATCTACCTGGGATTAGACGAAGCACCTAAGATCGCTCTAATTTTTATTGGGGTGATCTTTTTCAATACGCTAATGATTATGGACGCGGTCAAGTTTGTGCCACAGCACCTGCTTGAAGCGACCTATACGCTGGGCGGTTCGCGGCGGCAAACGCTGATGCAAGTCATCACGCCCTATGTCGTACCCAATATCATTGATACTTTTCGCATCAACATGGCAGCTGCCTGGAATCTGGTTGTAGTGGCAGAGCTAATTGCCGCGAATGAAGGGCTGGGCAAAAGGATTGAGATCGCACAAAGGTTTTTTAGAACAGATGAAATCTTTGCTTATCTGATTATTTTGGGTGTCATTGGCTTTCTGGTAGATCTCTCTTTGCGAGTTTTGCTGAAAGCAACCTGTAAGTGGGCAGTAGACTAAGTGTATTTCGCTGCATTGGAGCTACTGCAATCTCCTGTTACGAGGACTGTCTATGCATCTTGAAGTGTCCGGGTTACACAAGCAGTTTGCGACGCCGCAAGAAACTATTCAGGCGCTTAAGGACGTCAATTTGCATGTAGAGCAGGGCGAATTTGTGTGCGTAGTTGGCGCTTCGGGGTCGGGCAAATCGACTCTACTGCGGCTGATTGCCGGGCTGGAAATGCCGACAACCGGTTGGATTGAGGTAGATGGTGAGCGGGTAATTGGCCCTGGCGCTGACCGCGGTATGGTGTTTCAAGACTACACGCTGTACCCATGGATGACGGTGCAAAAGAATGTGGAGTTTGGCTTGAAGCTGCAAGGCATCGGCAAGCAGGAGAGAAAAGAGCAGGCTTCGTATTATCTGGGGATGGTGGGGCTAGTAGAGTTCGCGCAGTCTTTGCCTAAGCAACTGTCTGGGGGAATGAAACAGCGAGTTGCGATCGCCCGCGCGCTCACCAGTCAGCCCAAAATTCTGCTGATGGACGAGCCCTTTGGCGCTCTCGATGTGCAAACCAAAGAGAACATGCAACAGTTTATGCTTGAACTGTGGGAGAGAACAGGAACAAGCATTTTGATGATTACGCACGATGTAAGAGAAGCCGTGTTTCTATCACAGCGAATCTACGTGATGACCGCCAGACCGGGAACGGTACGAGCGGAGATTGCTGTGAACTTAGATAAATCACGCACTCGGCAGACCCGCGAACTTCCTCAATTCAAGACTTATCAGGACGAAGTGACGGCGCAGCTGCTGGTAAGCACCTAATGCTGCTCTATACACCTAATGCTGCGCTATACAGTAGATGTAAGCACTTTTTCTCCACCTTCAACAATTTTGTTGTTTGCACTGAGCGCTTTCGCGATGCCATAGCAAGTGTGTATAGCAGCAATCAAAAAGGCTTCTGAGAGAAGCTTAAAGCCTTCTTCTGGAACAATCATCCAGCTCATAAGCATCTCTGTTATTCCTGGTGAAAAGAAGATGCGAAATATGTCATCTCTATTAGTAACAACATCGATAACAACGGTTACAAACAACAGAATAAAACCAATCGCAACATTGGGTAGAGCGGCTCTGTACTTTTTGATTTCTTTGCGGTAGTGCACCAGTCCGCCGATTGCCAGCAGGCCGTAGAGGCCAATGATCAGGTCGTCAATCCGATCGGTGAACGCGGTTTCTTCGATTTGACCTACATCATGGATGACTTTATCTAGCCATTCATGGATCATGAGCAAATCGTCGAGTGCCAAAAAAGAGAACCCCAAACTCATAATGGCCCAAATGGCGACAGGAGACTTCCAGGGATGTTGAAAGAACTGTGCCCGCTCTTTGAATATTTTGCAGGCGAAGTAAGACAAAATGAACAGCTGAATAACCGAGAAGTAGGTAATGAATCCGCCGTCTTCAAACTGCCGATAGACCTTTTCAAAAGGCGCGCTGATCGCAACCGTACCCACAATGGCCACGATATTAAGCCAAAAGACTTTGAAAAGCGTACTTTTAGAGTTCATCACAGCAGACAAAATGTTGTTCACAATACATACAAGCCTAGCTAAAGACTACATGATTTGTGTATTTTGGGTGCTGGTTGAGTGGGAGGTGAGTGCGAGTTGGACGGGAGTTTAATGGGAGCTATCTATGCGATCGCTGTGCCTGTCAATCCTGTCAATATAGACCTGTCAACATACCTGTAGCCCCCTTATGAAACAGCAATTTCAAAGGGGCCTACAAGCCTTGAATAGCGCTATTTAGTGCGAGCCGGGTAAGGCAGCTGTCTGATCGCCTATGCAAGCACCTGCTTTAGTGCCGATAGGAACTTATCAACATTGTCGGAGGTAGCGTTGTAGCCCATCAGGCCAACTCGCCATACTTGACCCGCGAGGTCGCCCAAACCGCCGCCAAGCTCCATATCGTGCTCATCAATCAGTCTAGCGGTGACTTGCTTACCGTCTACGCCGTCTGGAATGCGAATGGTGGTAAGCGTGTGCAGACGGTGCTCACGGGGAACGTGACACTCTAGGCCCATGTCTTCGAGGCCCGCATACAGCCGCTCAGCCGCGTCTTGATGACGCTTCCAGCGAGCGTCTAAGCCTTCTTCTGCTAGCAGACGCAGCGCTTCGCGGATGGCGTAGGTCATATTGACGGGGGCGGTGTGGTGGTAGGTGCGACCTTTACCCCAGTAGTTGGCTAACAAAGACATATCGAGGTACCAGTTGGCAACTTTGCCTTTGCGGTTGTTTAGGGCGTCTAGGGCGCGATCGCTCATCGTAAACGGCGAACTTCCAGGCGGGCAGCTCAATCCTTTCTGGCTACAGCTGTAGGCCAAGTCCACGCCCCACTTATCTAAAAAGAGCGGCACACCGCCCAGGCTTGTCACGGTATCGAGCAGCAGTAAGCAGTCAAACTCACGGCACAAATCACCAATACCTTCCATCGGCTGACACACGCCTGTAGAAGTCTCTGCGTGGACAATCGCCATGATTTTAGGTCGATGGGTTTCCAAAGCAGCTCTAATCTCTTTCGTAGTAAAGACGTCTCCCCAGGGACGATTGATTTGGCAGACGTCTGCACCGTAGCGACCCGCCATATCCATCAGACGATGGCCAAAATAGCCATTTACACAAACCAGTACCTTGTCGCCAGGCTCGACCGTGTTCGCCAGGGTTGCTTCCATAGCGGCAGAGCCCGTTCCGCTAACTGGCAAGGTCATGCGGTTATCTGTTTGCCAGGCGTAGCGCATCAGCTCTTGCACTTCATCCATGAGATGAAGGTAGGCTTTATCGAGGTGGCCAATGGGCTGGCGATCCATCGCCGCGAGAACCGCTGGGTCAGCGTTGGAAGGGCCAGGCCCCAAGAGTAGACGAGCCGGAATATCTAGCGCTTTAAGCGCCTTCAGATGACTGTTATCGACACTGGGAGATTTAACCGAAAGAGTAGTAGTCATAGAAGCTAAAAGGGAGGCTTAAATAGAAAACTGTATATTAGACTACCGCGAGTCAGGGGTTGCTCGAAAGCGCTGAATTTGGAAACGGACATTTGGAAACGGACGCAAGGGAACGAATCGAGCTGCATTTTATACCCGTAATCAAAGCGCCTAGACCCTTTAATTACAGAGGCAGGTGGGGTAAGGTATCAGCTTATTGGCCAACGGGGCAAAGAGATCTGATGGTGACGGTGGAGTCGGTTCAAGATGATATTTATCGGAGGACGCATCAGGAGTATATCTGCGGCTGTGCCATAAACCTTTATCAGACGCCTGAGTGCCAGGGACTGGTCACTCAAATCGATCAAGGGGACCATCTACGCCTGCTAGAAGTGTCTAAAAACGAGAACGTTCTACGGGTCTGTAGCTGTAAAGACGACTATCTTGGCTGGATGTCGGTGACGTCTCTTGGAGACCTAACACCTGCCGATACTCGCTACCAAGCGCCTGTCGTCAGCGCCGCAGATATTCAAGCGAGGCTCCCTCAAGTAGTTGCCTTTGCTGAAGCAGCAATGGCCAGACCGAACGAGTATTTGTGGGGTGGGGCAACCGCGCCCAACTATGACTGCTCTGGACTGATGCAGGCTGCTTTTATGGATGCTGGCATTCAGCTGCCTCGCGATTCTTACCAGCAGGAAGATTTTACAGAGCGGGTTGAGCAGGCAGATCTCTTGCTCGGCGATCTGATCTTTTTTGGCACACCAAAACGGACTACCCATGTAGCGCTGTATCTGGGAGGCGGTCGATATATCCACAGCTCTGGCAAAGACAAAGGGCGTAACGGCATCGGAGTCGATTCACTGACCGATTTGAGCCATCCAGTGAGCCAAAGCTATTACGAGCTGCTGCGCTGCTTTGGTCGGGTTGTTAAAAGCTATCAGCCGGTAGGGCTATAAGTTCTCGCTGGAAGTTCTCGCTGGACTCTCAGATAAGAGGGCTTAGGAAGGCTGTGTCAACCGAGCTGCTGTAACTTCGTCTCAATGGAATTATTATGGAATTCTATTGATTACGTATCTTTACTTACTACTTCGGCGCACAAATGGCGCACAAAGCTATGGCCTCTCCTTTATTCGGTGACGACAACGAGATGGAAGGATCCTCTGGCGTCCGGGCTGCTGACAGTGTGCCTGCATCATCTAACCCTGCTACAGATTGGACCAATACGTTGGGGGTGGCGCATGTCGGTCGATGGCTGCTGGGCCTGTTTGCGATCGCATTTTTTATTCGCATCACTAACCTCACCGTTAAGCCTGCTTGGATGGATGAGGTCTCTACTGTGATGTTTAGCCTGGGCAACTACTCGCGGCTAATCCCGACCGACCAGCTCATTACGTTGGATCAAATCACCCGAGCGTTGCAGCTGACACCGGGCACCACGGCGATGGACGCCGCCACGAATCTATTGGCAGAAAACAATCATCCCCCGGCTTACTTCATGCTAGCCCACAGCTGGATGAGCTTCTATCACTGGGTAACCGGTCAAACGGCTGAGGGGACCTATGCGTCGCTGTGGGCCTCTAGAGCTTTGCCGTCCTTTTTAGGGGCTGTGGCTGTGCCAGTTGCCTATTGGTTGGGCTGGGTAAGCTTTCGAGATCGCCTGGCCGGACTGCTGTGTGCCGTGCTGATGGCCTTTTCACCGTTCTCCGTTTTTTTGTCTCAAGAAGCGAGACACTACACCCTGGCAATTTTGTTGATTATGGGGTCGCTGGGCTGCTTTGTTTTAGCAGTGCAGGCTGTTGTACAGTCTCGCCCTATCCGCTGGCTTACGGTGTGGATGTGGGTATTGATTAATGGGTTGGGCATTGCCGTTCACTATTTTTGCGGTATCGCCTATTTTGCCGAAGCATTGGTACTGCTAGGCCTGCTGATTCAGCAATGTCTGAAAGATCCGACGGCTTGGCGGCGATCGCCCTGGATTCGAATTTATGTGGCAGCCGCTGGAACCGCAGCAGGTATTCTGGTTTGGTTTCCGGTTCTGTTGCACTTTTATGGCAGTCCACAGACCACTTACATTACGTCTATCTCAAGAGACTTCAACTTTTGGGTTAAGCCGTTAGGACAATCTTTGGTGGGTTGGCTGTACGCGCTGATGTCTCCCATTTCTAGAGGGTTTACCTGGCAATGGGTCGTGGTGATTGTGGTGATGAGCGTGTTTATGGTGCTGTGCTATGCGCCTTGGCTAGTCTTTCATTTAGGGCGATCGCTAAAATTTCAGTGGGCTCAGTCTCAGGACCGTTCTTTGTTTCGCTCGGGGGTGTTTGCCCTGGGCGGCTTTTTTGTTGTTTCTAACCTGATCTATCTCGCTATCTGCTATATCGTTGGCTTTGATATTACCCGAGGGCATCGCTATACGTTTGCCTACTACCCCAGCATTATTATGCTGGCAGGCGCTGGGCTGGCGCCCTATCTCGCTTCAACAACAAAGTCCGTATCGCTGCCGTTTCTAAAGCGTTCTCTAAGCGGTCGCATGTTTGTGGCGACGGTTCTACTGGTGGCGTTCTTCGGCTCACAAACTATCGTATTCAACCGCACCCATCTCAAGTTTTACATGCCTGACCGTTTTGTCGATACGATGCAGGCAAAGTCCGAGTACCCGATAGTTTTAACGATGCAGTCTGTGGTGGGTGACCAACCAAGCGTAATTGGTAATGAGATTGTCTCAGCCGCCTGGGAAATTCAGCGGCAGCTGGCGAAGACGACTGGCGAATGGGCTGGCGACCCGAAATTCGTTTTAGTAGAACTCAACGTGGTTACTCAAAATGACCCGGTCGAGACGCTTAAATCTGCTCTGGAGCCTGCGCCTCGGCCCTTTGATCTGTGGCAGCTGAGCGGTCGTCCAGACTTGTCATCTATCGGCTGCTCTGAGCCTGAAAAAGGCAATGAAGGTTCGTTTTCTTACGGCCATTATGTCTGTAGATAGAGCAGATATGTCTGTAGATAGAGCAGACGGTTAAAGGAAAAAGGTCCAGGTAAAAAATTAGTGAGCTTACTGGTTAGGTACACCCTCCGGCGATAAAAAGTCGGGCAGCCAGCCCTGAATGGTCTCCCATACCTGAGTGGGTCCAATGCCAAAGGCTATCCATAACCCGAGCAAAAAGAAGCCGACAATAAAGGCTGCTTTGAGCGTATCTTTAACGAAGTCGAGCAGCCAGAAGAACACAACAGCTGCGATCGCTAAAGCTCCAATCGTTAATGCTATCTCCATCAGTGCACTCCTCTTTTTCAGCAAGTGTAGTCTACTACTCTGTGCCGTTTAGATTTTTGCAGTCCAGTTTTTTCCGTTTTGAGCTGCTAATACGAGGATGCCCTGCTACGCCATAGCGGCTGTCAGCTCTGTGACAGCGGTGCGAGCCCACTGATCAACGCTCAAAATATCTTCTAGGTTAGGTGATGTGTTGAGGTCGCTTTGGTGGCGATCGCACACCTTTTCAATCACTTTAGCAATTTCCAAATAGTGAATTTTCTCTTCTAAAAACAGCGCCACCGCCTGCTCGTTAGCGGCGTTCAGTACTGCCGTCATCGTGCCCCCTGCTCGCCCTGCGGCGTAAGCCAAATCCATACAGGGATATTTTTGATGATCGGGCGCGCGGAAAGTCAGCGTCCCCAATTCAGCTAGACTCAGCGGCTTCCAGTCAGTGTAAATGCGCTCTGGCCAGGAAATGGCATACAGCAGCGGCAATCGCATGTCCGGCCAACCAAGCTGACCGAGCATGGAAGTATCTTGCAGCTCAATCATGGAGTGAATGATGCTCTGCGGATGAATCACGATATCGATATCGTCGTAATCTAGGCCAAATAGATAGTGCGCTTCGATCACCTCTAGGCCCTTATTCATCAGCGTGGCCGAATCAACCGTAATTTTTTTACCCATAGACCAGTTCGGATGCTTAATCGCGTCGGCCATCGTCACCTTAGGCAAATCTTCTACCGGCCAATCGCGAAAAGCGCCACCAGACGCCGTTAGCTCAATTCGGCGTAAGCCACCTTCGGGTACGCCCTGCAAGCATTGAAAAATGGCCGAGTGCTCAGAGTCCGCAGGCAGTAGCTTAACGTTGTGCGCTTCAGCCAGTGGCAAGACGACGGGCCCCCCAGCAATCAGCGTTTCTTTATTGGCTAGGGCAATATCTTTGCCTGCTTTGATCGCCGCAATCGTCGGCAGTAGGCCCGCGCAGCCCACAATGCCCGTGACGACAGCCTCAGCGTCACCATAGCGAGCAACTTCTACAATGCCTGCTTCACCTGCCAGGACGATAGGCTGCGGATCTAAAGAGGCGATCGCACTTTTTAGCTCATCGAGCTTACGCTCATCGCAAATAGCTACGATTTCTGGCTTAAACTGCATCACCTGCTCAGCTAGCAGCGTGGCATTGCTGCCTGCGGCAATACCTACCAGTCTAAATTTGTCAGGATGGTGCTCTAAAATATCGAGCGTTTGTGTGCCAATAGAACCAGTTGAGCCGAGCAGGGTTATGGCTTTCACAGCAGTACCATCTTGTAATGTTTTCTTTAGAATCACTATACCAAGACGACCTCCGGTTACACCTGACGCGCCATAATATAGATTCTCGTTATCTCTTTTTTGCCCTGGGAGACCTTGCCCTTATGGATAATCCAATGGAAGCGTTCTCGCCGTTTCCACCTGAGTGGACTCAAAATGCTGTCCACGCACAGCCGTTTGGTTGTCCTGATTGTGGTGCCGGAAGCCGTAAAGCTCAAAAGGTATGGCTGAATCGTCGCGCACCCGTTTTTACTGACCACCGCAAGCGTAAGTACCAGGAGTTTTACCAGTGCGAGTGCAACACCGTATGGTGGGGCTGGAGTTCTGATCGTCCGCCTTTAGAGCTAGATAAACCGTCAGAGGACAATTGATCTGTGGATGTTGTAGTACTCGGTAGCCTCAATATGGACCTGGTTGCCCAGGTGTCTCGTTTGCCCAATCCAGGCGAGACGCTTTTAGGTAACAGCTTTGATATGCTTCCGGGTGGGATAGGGGCCAATCAGGCGGGGGCGGCGGCTCGCCTGGGTGTACGCACGGCGATGATTGGCTGTGTGGGCAATGACGCTATGGGCCAACGTCTGCGATCGCACCTACAAAACGAAGGCATCGATATTTCGGGCATCACGGTAAGCAAACGAGCGGCTTCAGGAACGGCACTCGTTACGGTCTCTCCGAGCAACAACCAGATTGTTGTTAATCCGGGGGCTAATAGTGACGTTGATGAGTCTGCCCTAGAAGCGCTCATGAAGCACTTCAAAAAAGCGCGTGTTTTGCTGCTGCAGTTCGAGAGTCCTATGTCCGTGGTAGAAAAAGCTGCGGCATTGGCTCGTACGGCGGGTCTGACAGTCATTGTTGATCCAGCACCAGCGCAGGGGCCGCTGTCGTTAGATGTATGCAACTACATTTCTATTCTGACGCCGAATCAGACAGAAGCGAGCATCCTCACTGGTCAGCCTGTGAATGATGCAAACGATGCAAAGGCCGCTGCTGAGAGGCTGCAGCAGCAGGGCATAGAAGCGGTAATCGTCAAAATGGGGGCTATGGGCTGTGTCTGTGCTACTGCCCGCGGGAGTTTTGCCGTACCGCCCTACCGGGTAGAGGCAGTGGATACGGTAGCAGCAGGAGACGCCTTTAACGGTGGACTCGCCGCCGCCCTGCGCAAGATGGACTATCAGCGCGGAGAGCCGCTTCAAACTGACACGCTTAAAGAAGCTATTAACTATGCGTCTGCGGTCGCGGCGATTGCGGTAACCCGCTCTGGCGCGCAGGCTTCCATGCCAGTCATGGCTGAAGTTGAAGACTTTATGCGCTATCAGCGCGTTTAAGTCATGCGCTTGGTATCTATCAATACGTTTCAGCCAATTTGCACAGTAAAATAGCGAAACGTCTGACAGCTGCGATCGCTTTTAGCCATCATTCGCTGACGAGCTGCATGTGTCTGACGGCATTTGTTGTGAAAGTTCAGTGAGCGAAAGCTATGTTAGAGCCGGTTAAAACTGTGCAGTACTACCAAAAAGACCCCGCGCCAAAAACGTTTGGCCCCGGAGACACTGTTTTTGCAGCGGGTGATATTGAAGAGATTTTGTACGGTGTAGTAGAAGGCGAAGTAGAGCTGTGGGTGGATGGCAAGCTCGCTGAGACCATTCGAACCGGTGATATTTTTGGTGAAGGTGCGCTGGTACATGAGGACAGCAAGCGATTTGAGACTGCGATCGCCAAAACTGACTGCCAGCTCGCCTATCTCGACAAACGACACTTTCTTTTCGTGATACAACAAACGCCTATGTTTGCCCTAGAGGTGATCAAAAGTTACTCCGATCGGCTAAGACGTGTGAAAGAATGCCTCTAGCTTCGAGCCCTTTTAGCATAAGCAACTCAGATTGATTGACACGACATATTAAGCCGTGTGCCGGATGCCTTCGGCACATGCTATCCGCTTGGCCTGTTGCCACTTAAAGCTGGCAGCGCGTGGACTGTACCTCAGCCAAGTGATAAACGCTATTGTTACCTTGCTTATTGACGTCACTCCGTAGAACTATTGTGTTCTTTTATTCTTCTATCTTCTTGAAAGAGAAAATGAGAAATCTGAGATAACAACAATCACAGGTGCGCGCTACTTCAGTCCGCTTCACCCTGATGGAGGGTGTGCGATCGCTCTACGTCTAAAAACTTTTCCCTTCCCCTAATAATCAGCATAATGAGGCTACAAAAAAGATGTGAGCCACTGATATGCACACTGAACTGGTGAAGGTCGCTGAACTAACCCATGCAAATAGATCTGCGATGTATGCGCTACTGAACACTCACTTTGAAGGGGCAACGCCGCAGGTTTTTGAGACAGACTTAGATCTGAAAAATTGGGTACTGCTATTAAAGAATAGCGAAGGTGAGCTCAAAGGCTTTTCAACAATGCTAATGTACGACATTAATTTTGAAGAAGAGCTGATTACAGTGGTGTATTCCGGTGACACCATTATGGATCCAAGCGGCTGGTCGAGCGCTGCACTGTCGCAGGCTTGGGTAAAGGCTGTGAATCAGCTGAAAATCCACTACCAGGGGCAGCGACTGTATTGGTTGCTAATCTCTTCAGGCTTTCGAACCTATCGTTTTCTACCAACGTTTTGGAAGAAATTTTATCCCAGACACTCTCAGCCAACGCCACCGAAGATGCAGCGGCTAATGCAATTTTTGAGTCTGCGCCAGTTTGGCGAGTGGTACGACGAGTCAACAGGGGTGGTCAGTTTTCCGGCTCCGCAAAAGCTAAGAGGTCATTTAGCTGGCATTCCGACAGAGCGCATGCGTAATCCCCATGTAAAGTTTTTCGCCGAGAACAATCCTGGTGCAGCGCAAGGGGATGAGCTCGTTTGCCTGACTGAGATTGCACCGGAAAATTTAACCAAAGCCGGGCAGCGAATGTGGTTTGGAGATGTGGCAACAACCGCTAGACAGGCATAACCCATGGAAGCGATTCGGCCGCTCGACAATAATCTTGTCAGCAATCTTGGACGTTCTTCGTATCGAATTTTCAACCAAGCAAATCGCTTTGCTCAGGGCTGGTATTGGGTGATGCGATCGCAAATCCTAAAAGCCAATCAGCCTCAGCAAATTCAGCTGCTAGGCCGCTCATTGAAACTCTCGCGCGACCGCACTGGCGGCGTGACAGCAACAGACCATTTATGGCCTCTCAAACAGCCTGGAAACAATAACACTTATCCAGCAGCAGAGCGCTATGGCCTAATTTGGGTTTGGGTAGGGATTGAGTCTTCCAAACCAGGCAATTTACCCCACGTGCCAGAACTGGGTAGGCGCGACTGCGATGCAATTTTGAGCAATCGCTTTGATCGCAAGTGCCATCCCAACGTGCTGCTAATTAACGCAATTGACGCTCACCATTTCAACTCTGTCCACAATCTCCCATTAGAAATTCGTTTCGATACGCGCACGCTTAGCAACAGCGCTCTTCAGTTCAACAACATGACTAGGGGCGGTGACGCCTCGCGATTTGTTCGTTTGATTCGTCCGCTGTACAAAAATGAAGTCACCTATCGCCTTTGCTACTGGTATGGCAATACAGGAACCGTTACCCTCGGCCCGGATTTTCTCCATTTCTATCTTATGTTTGCCTTAAGACCGGGTGCGGGCGGTACCACTGAAGGGCAGATGATTCTGCTAACGCCAAAGCGCCAAGGTCTGTTCGGCTGGTTGTTCAACCGCATTGTTCTTTCCATTACTCAGCTAGTAGCTTCTTACTTTGCAAAGGGCGATCGCCACGTATTCGACAGTATTAAATTCGACTTTAAAGTTCCACTTGCTGCCGATCGTTCCATTGTTCAATTTATTCAACATGTAGAACAACAGCCCGCTTTAACCTGGAAAACCTGGAGGTCCTCATGAATGCTTCTGTCGCTGGACTCACTTTGCCCGCGCTAGAGCCTGACCACAAGCTCAACAGAATTTTGTCGTCAGCATTGGGGCGTAAGCCTACTGCGACGACTATCGAAATCGAATCACCGCCCTGGGGTGCAGACTGCTTTGGGCTGGCCTATAGCCCATTGTTCAACGAATCGCCGCTGTTAGAACAACAGCATATTCTACAGCTGGCGAGTGATTCGCTGTTAGCGGAATCCTATGCTATTGAGAAAGCAGGGGTAGGGTACATGGCTAAAATGACGCTGCTAGCAGAAACAACCGAAGAGAGAATGCTTTATTCGCTGTTTGGCGCAGATGAAACAGCTCACCTGGCACAGCTGATGCCGTTTGTTTCTCATCTGAATTTAAATAGCCAGGAAGATCCCTTCCTACGACTATTGGAATCTTTGCTAGAGGTTGCCGATCGTTCGGCGCTGATGTTTGTGATTCAGATCGTGTTAGAAGGCTGGGGGCTCAGCCACTATCGAATGCTGAGTAAAACCTGCCGCGATCGCGCCCTAAGCAAGCTGTTCCGCAGCTTTGTACAGGCCGAGGCCCAGCACCACGGCGCTGGTGTTGTTCTGTTTGATACGAGTCGATTATCGGCGGCAAGCCAGGGAATGATTATAGAGACGCTGGCGACTTTTTTGCAGATGGTGCAGGTAGGACCGCAGCGAGTGGTCGCGGCAATTGGTCAAGTAAAAGGCGGCCTGACCAAAGCGCAGCGGATTCGACTTTTCACTGAGCTGGATACGGAAACCCATAGCGATATGCGGCTGAAATTATTGCGATCGCTCATTACCCCTGTTGCGCCGAATATTGCCGAGGAGTTAGCCAGGCAGGGCTTGTTTGATCCTTTTCCACCTGCGCAATGTGCGTAAGGAGCGTCTAATGATCGCTATTACAGAACACGTCGTGAGAGATCGTTCACTGCTCGATCGAAAAATTCAGCTCAACTATCAGCGTAATAAACAACAAGATCACACTGAGTGCTTAAGCAAAGCTGCTAAAAGCTTTCAGTATGAAACCTGCCATGATCGCTACTGGCAATCCGAAAAATTTTCGCTGCTCTATGGCACTGCGCTCTGGGACCAGTCCACAGAAGGCCAGCGCCGAGTCCTCAATCACCTTTACTGGGTTGCCTACTACTCCCAGATCATCTCTGCTGAAATTGCCACTATTTTCTTCAATCAAACCAGCGCGGCAGGGCTCTACGCGCACGAGGGCTTTCGCGCTATCTGCGACATGCTCGATTTAGAATCCTCTCAAGAGCGCGCCCATATCGATGCCTTCCAAACAGTTGCCCGGCAGGTAGAGTCTACACTGTTCGACCGACCGCTGTTTTCTTATCCGATGCGTGGGCCGTTTACTGAAACAATGATTTTTACCGACGCGAATCAACTACAGCGGCGATGGAAACAGCTGCAGCTACAGGCCTTTGGCTTACTCTCGGCAGACAATACGTTTTTGGCCTGTCAATACTTCACAGTGCGTGGCCTCAGAACGCTGAATGGGAAGCTGGTACAGCATCAGCTAAGTCAGTTTTGTAGTGACAACGTCGAGAGTGCGCCTGTTCCCAGTCAAATTTCTCACTACCATTTTCTAGACGAGAGCTTTCATTTCAACAGCTCTACGCTGATCTCTCAAGAGGTGATTTCTGAGCTGCCGACGCCAACAGCTTTTGAAAAGACTGTTGCAAACTTAGGCATTCGCGGCTGTCAAAAAGATCACATCACCTTTTCGGTGGTGATTAACGGTATTTTTTGGCAAGATTCAGCGCTGTATGAGACGGTATATCGGTTGCTGCGATCGCCTCTTTTTGAAATGGAAGACTCAGCAGCCAAACATATGATGCGCTTGTGCTTTACTCAACCTTCAGAAGGGCTGTACCAAAGCTACCAAACCCACCAAGAGTCCATGCGAGCCTATCGGGCCTACATTGACCCGCTGGACTATGTTTGGCGTAGCAACCATCAAATGGCGACGATGGCGACTGCTTCTGTAGAAGGCTATTTGCGATCGCAACAAAAATCTCTCCCTCGCTTTTTCCGCCGCCAAAGTCTCTCTCCTTATCAAAGCGCGCAGCTCTCAACATAGGTTCGCCATGTCACCTGCTATCTTCAACAATCCTCAGGTTGTCGCCAAGGGCTGGTACGTCGTCTGTCCTAGTCGGCATATTGCCAAAAAACAAATTCAATCTTTTGATGTCTGTGGGCAGCGCATCGCGATTTTTCGCGGAGTAGACGGCCAGGTTCGCGCCCTAGAAGCCTACTGCCCACACATGGGCACCGATTTGGGGATTGGGGACGTTGTGGGTAATCAGGCCCGCTGCTTTTTTCATCATTGGGCTTTTGACGATACTGGCACCTGCGTCAATATTCCGTGTCAAAAGCACATTCCTGCTAGGGCAAAGCTGCAAGCTTATGCAGCCGAAGAGAAGTATGGCTTTATTTGGGTGTATCCGGATGCGATCGCACCTAAACCAGTTGCTGAGTTTGACGAACTCAAAGGCAAAGACATTGTTGCCATAGCCGATCGCCCCCTCTCACGAAAATGCCATCATCATATTTGCATGATGAACGGCATCGACGCGCAGCATTTCAACACAGTACACAAACTCTCAGTTGAGATGGATCTCACGCTGAGTCGAGATGCAACAGATGGCACTATCGACTTCACAATGAGTGGCGATTTACCCAACAACAACTGGCGTAGCCGTCTCGGCAGGCAGCTTTTGGGCAAAAGCTACACCTACTCTATGCGCTACGCCAACGGCTGCATTGGACTGTTGACCATGCTGAAAAAGAGTCGCTTACTGCCACCTTTGCATATGCTGTACGCCTATTCTCCTTTGCCTACAGGCGAAACAAACATTCAACCTATCTACGTGACTCGCCAGCGAAAGGGACCTTTTGGCTGGGTTGCAAACCACTTTCTGCTATTGGTCACGCGGCTCTGCTATTACGCGCTAAGAGGCGAAGACGGCAAAATTTACGACAATATTCAGTTCGAGCCCAAGAGCCTGCTACCGATCGATCAGCCGCTGGTTGACTATATCCAATACGTGAATCAGCTGAAGCGATCTTGTTGGTCTATTGAATCGGAGACGCCATGACAACAAACACTCACTATACCGTTCAATTTCCAGACAGTGACTACGCGCCTGCTACCGTTAACGCTGACCAGCTGCTCTCAGTGAGTCTGACGCTTGAGAATTCTCCGATACTCTTCGGCTGTCGAACGGGCATCTGTGGAACTTGTTTGGTGTCTGCAACCGGAGAAATGCTTCCACCCGACGCAGACGAACAAGAAGTCCTTTCGATCCTTGCGCCAGATTGCGCCACCGCCCGGCTGGCCTGCCAGCTGAGACCTATGGGCAACCTGTCACTGACGCTACTGTAGTCTGCTATGACCATGACCTTTCAAGACTTTTGGTATGTTGTTGCGCTCAGCGAACAGCTCATTCGTAAAACCGTGCTGGCACGAAGTGTTCTAGACGAATGGCTGGTTGTCTTTCGCGATGAACGGGGTAAACCCGTTGCACTGCAAGATCGCTGCATCCATCGAAATAGCCGTCTCTCGGCGGGCCAGGTGACTCGGGGCAAAGTTCAATGTCCATACCACGGATGGCAATACGACGGAAAAGGAAAGGTCGCCTATGTTCCAGCTGAAGGGCCTGTCAAGGGCCATTGCCCCAAGGTGTCTCGCCGCGCTGTCAGCTATCCCACTAAAGAACAAGACGGTTACGTATACGTTCAGATTACGTCTGAGAATTCCAGGTCTCCTGTCTCTATTTCCCCTTTTTCTATGCCTTACTACCAAGCGCCTGGATGGGAAACGGTCAGGGTGATCAATCGCTTTCAGAATACGGTGACTAACTGCGCAGAGAACTTTATCGATATCCCTCATACCGTTTCCGTGCATCCAGGCATCTTTCGCAGTGCTAAACAACAACAGTTAAACATGACGGTAAGCCGTGTCGAAGGCTCCGTAACAGCCACCTACCGACAAGAGACGAACAACTTGGGCTGGTTTAGCTGGTTCCTGAATCCTCAAGGCTATGAAATTAGTCACACAGACCGCTTTTACATGCCTAACGTCACCAGTGTGGAGTACAACATGGGCCCAACCAGACGCTGTTTTATTACAAGCCAATCGGTTCCGGAAACCAAAGATTCGACGCTGGTTTATACCGATGTGACCTTTAACTATGGCCTATGGAACAAACTTGCTTCTCCGTTTGTGCGGTGGACAGCCCAGCGAATTATTCATCAGGATGTGGCGGCTTTGAAGCTTCAGCAGGAGACGATTACCAAGTACGGTGAGCAGTTTGCCCATACGCCTGTTGATGCGATTCATGTGTTTGTAGAATCGATTCGAGGTGCGATCGCCAATGGCAAAGACCCACGCAATCTCCCAGACAAAACAGTCGATGTCACCTTTTGGATATGAGGGACTATGCCAATAACCGACCTAGCAATTCTGATAACTTTCTGGCTTCTGATGGCTGCAAGCGCTTCTCTGCCGCGCGGGTGGCAGCGCTTGTGGGAAAAGACAGCTGCTGACTGGCTGCTCGACCTATGCGGGCTGGGGATACAGGGTATTGTGATTCCCGCCTTGCAGGTTGGCCTACTGTATCAGGGGTTGAAGAGCTTGCTTCCTCAACTCGCCGGTAGCCTGTTTATTTCTCCACCTATTAGCTTTCTCATTTGCTTCGTACTTGTAGACTATGCCTACTACTGGAATCACCGTTGGCTTCACAGTATTGCCTGGCATCTCCACAAGGTGCACCACACCGTCACGCAGCTAGATGTACTCAGCTCTTCTCGAAACAGCCTGTGGAGCAGCTTTTTTATTCTCTATCTTTGGATTCACACGCTAGTCATTTATCTGTTGCACGACCCGAGCGGCTATCTGTGGGGCATTAGCTTGACGGCTATGCTCGATCTGTGGCGACACAGTCAGCTAGGACCATCGCCCAAAAGCTGGCAGTACCGGCTGCTCTCCCCCTGGCTGATATTGCCACAAGACCATGCGCTGCGCCCTGCTCACCACCACGACAGTAACTTTGGCGCTAATCTGAAAGTCTGGGACAGCCTGCACGGCACAGTTCAGCACGCTGTTCATTTTCCGAAAAAGCTAGGCATCAAAACCACGCTGACTTTTTGGCAGAAGCTGTTGTATCCCTTTGAAACGAGATGACCCGATTGAGTCAACTATTAGCACTGTTTCCGGGCCTGATGGTAGGGATAGTCAGTCTGCTGTTTATCTGGAGCTGTTCAGCCAATAGCTTGCTCATAGGACTGTTGCGGTTCGGATGTTTGTTGAGCGTGCTGTATGGATTTCCGCTGCTAGTGTATCGGATACACTGCCAATTTCACCCGGTGAGTGAAGGGGTGAGCTATCTAAAAGGAGAACAGTACTCACCATGGTGGGGAGCACATCAGATTCAGTCTATTTACATTGCTTTTCCAGCGTTGGAAACGGTGCTGAGGCTAGTGCCAGGAGTGTTCTCTGCTTGGCTGAGGCTGTGGGGGTCTCAGATTGGGGAGCAGGTGTACTGGGGGGCTATCGGCGAGATTGCAGAGCGAGGATTGCTGAAGGTAGGCGATCGCGCCCTCATCGGACACAGAGTCGGCTTCTACGCACATATCATCAAACCCAAACGCAACAATCTTTTGCTGTATGTGAAGGCAATTGAAATTGGCGAGGACGCTTTTGTCGGTTCAGGCTCGTGTATCGGTGCTGGGGTGGTGTTGACGCCAAGAGCTTACCTGGAGGCAGGAAGTGAAGTGCATCCGAATAAAACGGTGACGACTCAAAAGCGCGATCGCCCTTCTCCCCAAAAACATACCGTCATCTCAACAGATGCGGAGCTGGAGATAGAAAAATGCGTAGAGAAAAGTGCGTAGAGAAAAATGCGTAGAGAAAAATGCGTAGATTAATCAAAGCCTTTGGACATCTGCTCGCACCCACATCTAAGCGGTTCTATGCCGAGCTAGAAAACCCTCAGCAGGCGCAGTTTCGTGTGCAGCAGCGGTTGGTCAATCAGCTCAAGCGCTGCGAGTATGGCAAAAAGCATAAAATTCGAGAGGTTGCAGATTGGACCAAGCTACCCATTGTTGATTACGAAGAGGTAGAACCTTGGATAGCTCGTTCAAAGCATGAGAGCAACATTCTTACGACAAAGCCAATTCTGTTTTACGAGCCCACATCAGGCAGCAGCGGTCCGATAAAACAGATTCCCTACACTCGTTCCCTACGCCGTTCGTTCAACCGTTTGTTTTGCATTTGGGCCTACGACCTAATTCAGCATGGTCCTGATTTGTCGAATGGTAAGCTCTATTTCTCGATTACACCTAGCTTTACTAAAGCTGAGACCACAGCCGGAACGACTACTACTGACGACAGTGACTATCTAGATGTCTGGATTCGCTGGCTACTCAAACCATTCCTAGTTTTAGCGCCACCCACACAAACCCCAGAAGATTTTCAAGACGCCTTAGCACAAACGCTTTTACTAGCGGAAAAGCTTGAAATTGTCTCGATTTGGAGCCCTAGCTTCTTAACAGCGCAGCTGGACTACATTCAAACTCACCAGCATCGGCTGCATGCTTTGCTGAATAAACGGCTTTCTCAAGCGCGAGCAGAGCTTCTCTTACAGCCTTCTATCAACTGGGCCGCGCTGTGGCCTAACCTCAAACTTCTCTCCTGCTGGGATAGTGTGACAGCCGCTGATGGTGCTGATAGTCTGCGTACCTATTTCCCCAATGCGCTCGTTCAAGGCAAGGGCCTATTGGCGACTGAAGCGCCTATTACCGTGCCATTACTAGCAGCTAAAGGCTTTGTTCCACTGTTGGAAGATGTTTACTTCGAGTTTGAGGACAGCGAAGGGCACTGCTATGAACTCCATCAGCTAAAAGCAGGGCACACCTATGCGGTCATTATTTCGCAAATGGGCGGCCTTTACCGCTATCGCCTGGGCGACTTTGTTCGAGTAACTCACTATTATCGTCAAACGCCCTGCCTGGAATTTTGTGGACGAGGAAATCAGGTAAGCGATCTCACGGGCGAAAAGCTGCATGTTCAATTTGTGAGTGATGTGCTCAGTCAGCTAAATATCTCTGAAGCGAGATTTCAAAGCCTGGTTCCCGTACGACAGCCTAGCGATCACTATGTGTTGTTGTTAGATCGGTGTAATGGAGATTTAGATGCGATCGCTCATCAGCTAGAAGATAGCCTCTGCCAGTCGTACCACTATCAACTCGCTCGTCAGCTTGGGCAGCTTTCACCGGTAAAAGTCATTGCGTCACCTACAATTGCCAAACAACTTTCCGACAAGAAAGCGACGTTCGGACAGCGCTGGGGCGATGTAAAACACACTAAGCTGTCAACTCAGTGCTATGACGAATTGAACTTTCTATCGAAGCCAATAGAAATACCGAGCTAGCCTGTGTTCTGAAGCTTTTTCTTCCATTCACAGCCTCAGAATATCTGCTTTCCGTCAGACGGCTGGGCTCCTATTTCTGGGCTCTTATGTCTGGGCTCCTATGTCTGGGCTTCTATATAAAGCTGAAGTGGTTTTCAAATACATAAGCAGTGCCCGTAAATTCAGGACAGCTGCTAGAGGGAATTGTGATGTTGATTTTAACAAATCCATTGCCTGCTGGTTCGAAGCTATCGATACCGACGACAGAGGCTGTTTTCATTATGCAGAAGTCGTTCGAGCTGAGTTCTGAAAGCTGTTTGGGCTGTCTTCTCAGGTGTGCGCCATCCATGCCGTTATTTTTTGCGATCGCCTTTGAAATCGAATTACCGGGCTCACTTGCCTCGTAGTCCAAGTTTAATAAACGACTCTGTTTCACATAGAGCGCAATCTCGTCATCTTCCTCCATCAGCTTATATTCAATGTCAATGCCATACTTGCGCCTGTCACCAAGGTCTCTCTGCTTGGCAACAAAATAATCATGCAGCTGTTGCGTAATACGCTGTAGCTGTAACAGCTGAGAAGATAGCTCAGGCTGTACAGTCTTGTCAGCTTCTTCTAAAAAGACATCTCCAACATTTGAGAGCGCCTGAACCTCAACGTTTTCAGTGTTTCGGCCAATAAAAGTAAAAGACTCTGAAATCTCATTATCCAGCGGATTGGTAACCGAAGCTTCACCCTTTTGAGCATTGACCCAAATTCTAAATCCGTTGGCCTCTTGCGAGCCGATTACAACGCCGTTTGCATACTCATCACTGAACGCAGGATTAATCAGCACTGCCATTCCCACTTTGCTGTGATCAATTCCAAACAGTTCCCTTTCCCAAAAGGCTCTCTCTAACCACAGCGAAGCCATCACCTTCAGCAGCTTTTTCTTCAGTTTTTTATCACTGTCTACAACATCAAACCCCGTAGACTCATATAACCCAGCGCCGTTAAAAGTTGGCAAATCCTCGCTGTTTGTAGAACTCCGCAGCCGAATTCTGGTCACGCCTGGCATGTTCGCGATAACCGTGCGAACCGCCTGGATAGAGTCTGCCAACGCGTCATCAGAGGTCTCTTTTTTAATGCTGTCGCGAATTGCTGTTAGCTGTTCGTTGATAGCTTCGGGAGAAAGGCTGCCTTTGCTAGCTAAAAGATTTTGAATGAGACTTTGAGTGTTAGGTTCTGCGGTAATACGCTGATAGTGAGCAAAGCTGAGCCCAAAGCCAGGCTTTACAAACTCAGGATTAAATAGGCTCTGGATAGTTGCGTAGTTAGCGGCCTTAGAGCCAATATTAGTGAGTGCCCTGTCAGCGCTGGTTGCGTTCTCAAAATCGACGGGTAAAAGGCTTGTTGCGGTAATCGTCGGAACCTCTAGATCTGCGGGAGCAGCTTGGGCCCAGAACTTTTCAGCTTCTGCTAACGTTGCTTCTTCAATGCCTATCTCTCCGTTAGGCGTAGCAATCATCTTGACTAGTTTGTCGGTCGAAGCCTCTAAATCAGGAATGAGTTTGATGTTTGCCGTAGAAATATTGGGCGTTCCTCTGTTCTTGGCAAGCAGATTGACGTGTGACAGTGGCGTTTGTGGCTCTAGCGTGATGATGCCTGTAACCGGTGGAATGCGCTCTGGCATATCGTCAAAGATAGCAATATGGCGCGGCGTGAGACCGTCTGCCGATTCACCGATACCGATACGCTTGAGGTAGCCAATTGCAGTTCCTGGATTGAGTACAGAGACCAAACTACCACCAGCCGTTGCAATCATCTCTTGCTCGGTGATGACCTCAAATCCAGCGGCTTTGACCTCGGTTAGGGTATCTACATGAGGGCGTCTGAACGACCCTGGTTTTTCGTAAACGAAAAGCAGCGGCTCCCCAGAATCTTGTAGCAGTCGTTCTTGTAGCAGCGCCTTGAGGCTCACTAGCATGTCAGCCAGCGCTTGATGGCTATCGGTGTAGTTGTAACGGCGGATGTTCATCACCCAGCGGTAAGACTCCCCCTGCCAGATGAGCGGCTGATCGCGAAAGTCGAACACTAAAAAAGGCATATAGCGCCTGTTCTTACGCGACTGCACCTCACTAAAAAAATGATTTTTTGTATAGGCGACCCCTCGCCCTAAGGCCTGCTGAGCGTAGCCATAATGACCGTCAAACCGCGCTGTATCAATCAGGTGCACGCGGGCTGTTGGCTGACCAATGTCTTCGACGAGCCCCTCCCAGGTCAAGATATTGTCGTGACTCACAAACTGTAGAGACTCTGCTTCCTGCTGCGTCAGTTCTCGAATTTCATTCTGCATAGCTCCAAAGATATTGGGAGCTGCGGAGTTTGCTTGAGCAGGCGTGGTAGTGCCTATTCCCGCTTCTAGAGGTTGGCCTGTCGATTGGCTAAAGAGAGAGGAAAGGGGGCGTGGTGAGAGGTCTGGTGTAGTGAGCATGGCAAGAGCGTCCTGACGTAAAAAGGAACTTAGCAGTAGGCCTAGCGAAAAAGAGAGAAGAAGGCGTTTTTAAGCAAGGCAGCGGCCCATTGATCTAGCCCGGTGTGCAGAATTAGCAATTTATCAGTCGATAAGACCTTTGTTCTGCCACGGAGGCTGACCCTTGGCTTTGGCTCCCTTGGCTTTGGCTCCTTTTGCTGTGGCTAATTCGCACAATGAAGTCTGGCAAGATGAAGACTGGACGTTTTCGAAAGGATTAAGCTATCTTGATGAAAGCGGTCCTCATAAACCCTGGGCCTACTATTCCTTTCTCCAAGAAAATGAAGTAGTTTCACTGACGACAGTAGACACTAAAAATATCTTCCCACTACCGATACTTGTGGTGAATATTTCTTGTAAGCCGTCCGACTCATCTAGTCGTAGACGCCTACTGAACGTTTAACTATCAGCTTTTCCTAATTCTATCTAATATTTCTGCGCTTTTCTACGCTGAATTCGCACGGGTTTCTTCAGGATGCTGTGTGTTTCAGCAGATACAGCGCAGTTTTGAGTCCTTCGCGCAGGAGGTGTCTTATGACTCAATCTACTAGTCAGCCCTATTTGGTTTTCAATAATCTGTGCTATTCAGTAGCGTCTGAAAGAGTCTTGTTTAAGGCCGTTTCAGCAAGTTTGTTTTCGGGCGATCGCATTGCACTTGTCGGCAAAAACGGTATCGGAAAATCCACACTGCTTCGGCTATTAGCGCGACAGCTGCCTCCCACTTCTGGCAGCGTATCTAGCTCAGCTTCAACTGTTTACGTACCTCAGCTGAGCTTACTAGCACCCACTATTCGGCCACAGTCGGTGCTGGATTTTTTGAGTGCGACTGCCGACTCCTGGTGGGAGATAGAACACGTACTGAAAACTACTTTCGACACAGTGTTGGATTTATCTACTGCTATGGAGTCTTTAAGTGGGGGTGAACTAATGCAGCTTTTTCTAGCCATTGCCCTGTGGCGATCGCCAGATGTTTTATTGCTAGATGAGCCAACTAACCACCTCGACTACGTCGCTTTAGAGCAGCTGTGTCAGGCACTCTTCCAGTTCAAAGGTGCGCTCGTGGTGGTATCCCACAAGCCGTTCTTTTTAGACAAGGTTGTGAATACAACCTGGGCGCTGACGGCATCAGGTCTACGGGTATATGGTGGAAATTATTCGCTGTATCGGGAACAAACAGAAAGAGAGCAAGAGGCGGCAAGGCGATCGCATGAAACCGCCCGAAAAGAACTCAAGCGAACAAAGGCCAGCGCTCAAATGGAACAAAAAAGAGCTGCCCAGTCGCGTCGTCAGGGCCGCCAAAAGTCTTTGAATGGTGGCCTTCCTCGCATTGTTGCAGGTGGGTTAAAAAGAGGAGCCCAGAACGTAGCTGGTGCTGAGAAGCTGAAGCACGATGCGGCGGTACTAGCGGCAGAAAAGAAGGTGGCAGAGACTAAGGTGCGATCGCACAAAGCCACTAGCATTCAGCTCACGGTAAAGAGTAAAAAGCAGCGAAATTTGGTTAATATTCAAGGCGCAGCTCTGTTGGTAGGAGGGCGTCAGCTGTTGACGGATGTGAGTTTGCAAATTGGCAGTGGGGAGCGGATTGTGATCGCTGGTCCTAACGGCTCTGGTAAATCTAGCCTGATCAAGGCAATTTTGGGCATCGCGGATAGTTCTGTTGATTTAAGGAATGGTGAGCAACAGATTGCAAAGATGAAAACAGTGTATTTAGATCAACAGTATGCACTGGTAGATCGCTCGCTCAGCATTCTAGAAAACATGCACAGGGCGAACCCATCACTTAACTATCAGCTATTGCGACAGCAGCTAGGTCATTTTCTGTTCTTTAATGACGATGTTCATAAATTAGCAGCCGTACTGAGCGGTGGAGAATTGGCTAGATGTGCGATCGCGCTCATCACCATCTCCGAGCTAGACCTACTCGTTTTAGACGAACCGACCAACAACCTAGATCTTGCAACAGTCGATCAAATGGTCGATGCGCTCAATCATTATAAGGGTGCACTATGTGTTGTCTCTCACGATCTAGACTTTGTGAGTCGGATTGATATTAGGAAGTCGTTTAGACTGACAGATGGTGAGCTGAAGGAAATGGACTACCTAGCAGAGGTGCAAAGATGAGCTAACAGTCTATAAAAAGGTTCAGACTTTCGATTTTGGCAAAATAACACGCTGTTTGTCCACCACCTTTCAATTGACTCAGCTCACCTCAACTTGCTGCTACTGCTTCCTTTTCAATCTTCTCTTCCTCTTCTTTGGGTAAAACCCGCCCCTCATCTTCAAAGCCTTTGATTTCATTGAAGTTGAGATAGCGATAGACCTCACTTTCAAACGGTTCAATTTTGCTGGCGACCACTTCTAAGTATTGATTCATATCCGGAATCTTGCCAAGCAGAGCACAAGCAGCGGCGAGTTCTGCCGAACCTAGATATACCTGAGCACCTTTACCCATTCTGTTGTTGAAGTTGCGAGTAGAGGTAGAGAACACGGTTGCATTGTCTTCCACGCGAGCTTGATTACCCATACACAGCGAGCAACCCGGCATCTCAGTGCGAGCGCCTGAGGCGGCGAATGTACCGTAGTAGCCCTCTTCTCTAAGCTGCTTTTCGTCCATCCGCGTCGGCGGACAAATCCACAGTCGGCCTTTTACAGTCCCTTCGTCTTCTAGCACCTTCGCAGCAGCACGGTAGTGACCAATGTTGGTCATACAAGAGCCGATGAAGACTTCGTCGATCTTGTCGCCAACAACATCAGAGAGCGTTTTCACATTGTCAGGGTCATTAGGAGCCGCGACGATGGGCTCTTTCAGTTCATTGAGGTCAATTTCAATAACTTCTGCATATTCAGCATCTTCATCCGCACTCATGAGGGTCGGATTCTCTAGCCATTTCTCCATGTCGGCAATGCGGCGGGCTAGGGTGCGCTCATCGTGATAGCCACGGGCAATCATATTCTTCATCAGAGCGACGTTAGAGCGCAGATACTCTGCGGTGGTCTCTTCGCTGAGTTTGATGGTACAGCCACCACAGGAGCGCTCTGCCGAAGCATCGGTAAGTTCAAAGGCCTGTTCTAGTTTTAAATCGGGCAAGCCTTCTATTTCCATGATGCGGCCTGAGAATACGTTCTTTTTATTCTCTTTTGCTACGGTGAGAAGACCTCTCTTGATCGCTTCTAAAGGAATGGCGTTGACCACATCACGCAGAGTAATACCGGGCTGAAGCTCCCCTTTGAATCGAACGAGAACAGATTCTGGCATGTCTAGAGGCATTGCACCGATAGCTGCTGCGAAGGCAACAAGTCCAGATCCTGCCGGGAAAGAGATGCCCAAGGGGAAACGAGTGTGAGAGTCGCCGCCTGTGCCAACGGTGTCTGGCAACAACATTCTGTTTAGCCAGGAGTGGATGATGCCGTCGCCGGGTTCTAGAGCAACGCCGCCACGGGAGGCAAAGAAATCGGGCAGTGTGGAGTGGGTTTCGACATCTACGGGTTTGGGGTAGGCGGCGGTATGGCAGAAGGTTTGGAGCACAAGGCCGGCGCTAAAGCCGAGGCAGGCCAGCTCCTTCATCTCGTCGCGGGTCATGGGGCCGGTGGTGTCTTGGGAGCCGACGGTAGTCATCAGGGGCTCGCAGGAGGTGCCGGGGCGGACGCCGGGAAGACCGCAGGCTTTGCCGACCATTTTTTGGGCGAGGGTGAAGCCTTTGCCGGTATCGGTGGGAGCAGACGGGCGGACAAAGACGTCTGAAGGGTCTAGTCCAAGGGCGGCGCGGGTTTTGTCCGTGAGGGCACGACCGATGATTAAAGGAATGCGACCGCCTGCGCGAACTTCATCGAGAATGGTTTCAGGGGTAAGGCTAAAGGTGGATATGACCTCGCCTGCCTCATTGGTAATCTCACCTTTGTAGGGATGAATGGTGATGACGTCGCCGGTTTTCATTTGGCTAACGTCGCATTCAATGGGGAGGGCACCAGAGTCTTCAGCGGTGTTAAAAAAGATGGGGGCGATTTTGTTGCCGAGAATGAAGCCGCCGGTTCGCTTGTTCGGAACGAAGGGAATGTCTGCGCCAATGAGCCAAATGACGGAGTTCATGGCAGATATGCGAGAGGAGCCAGTACCGACCACGTCGCCAACGTAGGCAATGGTGTGACCTTTCTTTTTAAGACCGGCTAAGGTTTCTAAGGGATTTTCCATTTTTGACTCCAGCATCACCTGGGCGTGAAGCGGAATGTCAGGCCGGGTGGTGGCGTGAGGTGCAGGCGATAGATCGTCGGTATTGGTTTCGCCAGGGACGTTGAAGACGGTGACAGTAATGGTATCAGGGACTTCAGGTTTGCTCGTAAACCATTCGGCTGCGGCCCATGCGTCTACGACTTGCTGGGCGTAGCGGTTGGTTTCGGAAAGTTTGATGACGTCATTGAACGCGTCATATATAAGGAGGGTTTTCTTCAGCGCGTCTGCGGCGAGCTGGGCAATTTCGTCACGGTCATCTTTCAACAGCTCAATCAGGGAGGCAACGTTGTAGCCACCAAGCATGGTGACGAGTAGTTCTACAGCTTTTTTGGGTGAGATGAGCGGGCTGCTGGTTTCGCCTTTAGCGATCGCAGTCAAAAAAGACGCCTTTACATAGCTAGCAGGATCTACGCCGGGGGGAATGCGATCGCACAGCAGCGTCATCAAAAAGTCTTCTTCTCCAGCCGGCGGGCGCTTGAGCAAATCACACAGTGCAGCCGTCTGCTCAGCATCCAGTGGTAACGGAGGCACGTTCAAAGCAGCACGCTGTTCTACATGTTTGCGATAAGACTCAAGCATTTAGGACTCACTCTCTAGGAAACGGAAAAGATCTATTTACAGGCAGATCCTCAGTATTCTAGTCTATCGAATTTAAGTAATCCTTAAGTATCCGTTTTCACAGAACTAGGGCGAACGATGCCCTACGACTAGCTGGGCCAGCCAGACGATAGCCTCTGTCATGCTTGCAAGTTTCAAGCTGGCTAGTTCGCTGAAATCATATGAATATCGCGCTGAGGGAAAGGAATATTAATACCTTCTTGGTCCAAGCGCTTTTTGATCTCCTCTTGCAAAGACAGGCTTAGCGGCAGGTAATCTTTAGGTTTTACCCAGGGGCGCACGGCAAAGTTTAGGCTGCTATCGGCCATCTCCAACAGTCCAACGGTCGGCGTAGGGTGCTCTAGTACGCGGCTATTCGCAGTCATCACGTCCATAAAGATGGCTTTAACCCGGTCAATATCCGTAGAATAGTCAACGCCAATTACCAAATCTAAGCGCAGCGTGCCCTGCGTAGAGTAGTTAACCAGGTCGCCTTCTGTCAGTTTGCCGTTAGGAATGACAACAGTGCGGTTATCAAGCGTTTTGAGCGTGGTCATCAACAGCTCAATTTCAAGAATGTAGCCAGAGTAGCCATCGGCTTCTACCCAGTCGCCGACCTGAAAGGGACGAAAGATAATGATAATGATACCCGCTGCAAAATTGGTAAGAGAGCCCTGCAGCGCGAGTCCAATCGCTAGGCCCGCAGCACCAATGGCGGCAACCAGAGAGGTGGTTTCTATGCCGACTTGACCGAGCACCGCGAGCACGACAAACGACATGATGGCGTAAAACAGTATGTTGGTGGCAAATACGGTCAGCGTTGGATCGATTCGTGCCCTGGTCATAATTTTTTTGACAACGCGTTTAGCAAAACGCGCAATCACCCGGCCCACAAAAAATATAATGATTGCGATCGCAAGCCTGCTGACAAAAGATAAAACAATGGGCTGTGCTGCTACCAATAGCTCACTAAAACTTTCGATATTCATCCTCTTGCTCACAAAAACAGCTTTTTAGCGCAAGAATTTTCTTGCTGGAGATAGAACTATAAGCCCATTCTAGAAACGAGAGGCTGGTAAAAAATCTGTTATTTCGCGCTTTGTTTTGGGATTTATGAGGGCACTCCTCTACAGTACCGACATTTTTTGATACGTCGGCCAACGAGAGTAGGGCTTATCCCAAAAGCGCCTCGCACAAGATAAACCTATGGCTTCTCCGTCTTTAACAAAGCTGCGTACTTACCTCCATCTCGTGCCGGTGTTTGGCACAGTGCTCTCTTTATGGACACTCTATGAAGAGTCAAACGGTGAAGAGTCAAACGGTGGAGAATCAGACGGTGCAGAACCAGACGGCGCAGAACCGAGCGGAAAACGAGCGACTAAGCTTGAAGATACGTCTAAGGACACCTATCAGCGGCTAGCGGCAAGTCGGCTATCGGTAATTTTGGGCTTGGGTTGTGTGAGTGCGATCGCCCTACTTGGTGGTGCTGCTAGCACTCAAGCCTCTCAGGTAGCGAGTCTTCGGCTGCTACTGGCCAGCAGCTTTATAGGCTCAGGCTATTTTGTACTCAGCCTAGGATTAATGTATCGCGTAGCCACCGACCGTTCTATTCGCTTGCCCGGGGTCAGTCAGCTGGGGCGTCGCCTGCCATAGCTTTGGCACTGGTAATTTATCCGGCAATTCATCTGCCGATTTACCAGCAGGGCCAATCTAAAAATATTCGTCAGCTGCCACATTCTTTATAAAAAATGCCGCAAACATCTGTTAAAACAATCTTGATGCATATTATCTCTGCTTTTGCCTGTGGGCGGCAGAAGCGATTGCGCCCGATGCATCTTAGACGTTTGCCACGTCTGCTAAGTGGATCACCCATCGAACCGACAGCCTGCGGCTAAACTCAGCGCTGCTGATTGGACTCTTTTCGTCACTTCCTACCGCGCCCATCATACTTTTTGCACGCCGCCCACACTTCAGAGGTTTATTCGTGTCATCCATGCGTCCCCCATCTAGAAACCAGCGTCCCACTTACGCTTATCCAGCACCTAAGAAAAAGTTTCGTCTGCCCAGATGGGTAGGCATTAGTGTTTTGCTCGGTGGCGTGACCAGCGTTTCGATGGCCGCAGGCGCACTACTAGCGGTGTCACTGGGGACGACGCCCCTACAGCACAGCGAGCTGTCGGCAGAAGAAGCTGCTGTGTTCACGCAGGATGAACCAATTGCGACAGCCAATAGCCTACAGCTACCTAACCTGACGCGGCCCGTCAATATTTTGCTGCTCGGCATCAAAGTAACTAGCTCAGACATCGACGACTACGACGCGCTGTATGAAGACGGATACGACGCGCTGGTCAATTCCTTCGATGGCCTGTCAGATACGATGCTGCTACTACGCTTTGACCCGCGTGAAGAAAAAGTGTCGGTACTTTCTATTCCACGGGATACCCGCACAAACGTCGATGGTTTAGTCACTAAGATTAATGAGGCAAACCGACAGGGTGGGCCAGCGGTTAGCGCTCAGGCAGTGAGCGAGCTGATGGGCGGTGTGCCGATTGACCGTTACATGCGTATTAACGTACAGGGCGTAGAGAAGCTGATTGATGCACTAGGTGGCGTTGAGGTCAACGTGCCTCAAGACATGAAATATCAAGACGACTCTCAGCATCTGTACATCAATCTGAAGGCAGGCGAGCAGCGGTTAGACGGCGATAAGGCACTGCAATTTTTGCGGTTCCGCTACGACGACAATGGCGATATTGGCCGGGTGCAGCGCCAGCAAATGTTCATGCGATCGCTTGCTAACCAGGCGCTAAACCCCACCACTATCGCTCGCCTCCCTAAAATTCTTAACGTCATCAAATCCCATGTCGATACCAACCTATCAGTTGAAGAACTCGTAGCCCTCGTTGGCTATGGCTCACAAACCGAGCGCTCTGACGTGCAGATGCTGATGCTGCCCGGTGATTTTAGTAATTACGACGACTATGACCTGAGCTACTGGATTCCTGACTATTCCGGGATTGATGCAATGGCTGAAGACTACTTTGGCCTAAGCAGTGCGTACAGCATTTCTCAAGAAACGGATCCCTCCTATCTGCGGGTTGCTATTCAAGACAGTACCTATGATGACGTAGCCGTGCAATCGCTCGTCAACAGCCTTTACGACACTGGCTATTTCAATGTATTTATCGATCGCAGCCTGAACGATCCATTGGCTCAAACACGCATCGTTGCTCAGCGAGGCGACTTGAACAGTGCCGAGTCTATTCAGCAATTTCTGGGAGTTGGTGAAGTGCGCGTCGAGAGTACTGGTAGCCTAGAGTCAGACATTACCATTCAGCTGGGTGAAGACTGGTTGAATGAGCATGGCGCAGAACTTTAAGCCTTGGGCTTTAAGTCTTAGGATTTAGGTCTTACGCTTTTCTCCTGACGCTCTTTTCCGCCTACGTCTCCATTATTTTGCCTGTATCAATGCCTTCAGCGCCCGCAGCCTATCAGCTAAAAATCTCGTTAGTTGATAGTGAACCGGAAATTTGGCGGCAGGTGATTGTGCCCCAGTCAATCACACTGGCTCAGCTGCATCTGGTGATTCAGCTGGCAATGGGATGGGAGAATATCCATCCGTATGCTTTTGATGTGGGCTTGGGTGAGCTGCGATCGCGCTGCACCAACACGCAGCCGTTGGCAGATACCCTATCCGCAGAGGCCCTAGCTAAAGAGGAGCCGCTGTACTACACCTACGATTTTGAAAGCGGTTGGCTACACCGCATTACTATCGAAGCTATCAAGGCGGAGGCTCTAGACAACAGCACTCCAGATAAAGATTCTGCAACGGATCAAGCGTTACTAACCTGTACAGATGGCGCGGGTGCCTGCCCGCCAGAAGGAACAGGTGGCGTATGGGGCTACGACGACTTTCTCGATCGACTAGAAGATTCGAACGATCCTGATTACTTAACGCTAATTGAGAAGTACGGCACCTTCGACCCCGATGTCTTTGATGCAAAAGCTGCGGCTGCTCGGCTAGAAGCGCATTCGATACCAACCTCGCATCGCGGCGCTTTGCGGCGCTAGGGAACGCTCACCAAGACAACGTAAGATATGTTCCTTACGTTGCTATATCTATGCCAGCTTCGTCTTCAGGCACAATCTCCGTCTCAGCCTTACCTGCATTGACCCACCGGGTTAAAGCGTTGTGATTGAGCATAAACGTTTGATACTGACTAGCAGAGGCTGATAGCGAAACGCCGTAAGTTTTGAATCTGAGAACAACAGGAGCGTAAAAGCAATCTGCAATCGAAAACTCTCCGAACAGATAAGGCCCTTTGTAGTTCTGCATGCAAGCAGACCAGATGGCGTCAATTCGAGCAATATCTTTCTCTGCAGCTGCCGAGGGGTTGACTGTTCTTAGCGCCCGACAGTTCGTGGGTAGCTCGCTGCGGAGGGCCATAAAACCAGCGTGCATTTCAGCGCAAATAGATCTGGCTTCGGCTCTTTGCGCTTCATCCGCAGGCCACCCTTTTCCAGCTAAGTACTTTTCAGACACATACTCATCAATAGCCAGCGAATCCCAGATGGTGACATCGCCATCAATGAGGACAGGGACTCTGGCGGTAGGAGAATACTGCATCAGTCGTTCTGTCAGCCCCGCTTGCCGAAGCGACTCAAGCACTTCCTCAAACTCAATCTCAAAGCTAGCGAGCAATAGCCAGGCCCGTAGTGACCAAGATGAATAGTTTTTGTTGCCAATAATGAGTTTCATCTGCGATCGCCTCTAGAAAACGTCTCGCTAGTTTACCGCCCGTTTTTGATACGCACCATGCACAACATAGATGTCTCTATTCATCTAATAAATAGCCCCGCCGCTTTCTGTAGAAAACGACGGGGCGCTCTTTTATTTCCTGCCTGACTTAATAAATCAAGCACTGCATGCTACCGAAATAGCGGCATATGCAAGCTGTCAGGCGATTTAAATATCAATTTTAACTGCCAAAATTATTCCCGATCGATTGAGCGATCGCAACATCTATAATGGCCGTTTTCTCAACCTTAATCTTTGCTCTAGAATTTCGCTTTCTAGAATTTCGCGCTCTAGAATTTCGCTCTGCAGCTACCGGAGAAGCAGCTGCCCCACAGTAGACCTGCGTCCAAGCTATTTGCGGCGTATGGTCTATGGCGTGTGGTCTATGGGTATAGTCTACGGCGTGTAGTCGTAGGGAGGGTAGTCGTAGTAACTAGCGCGCTGAGTGGGGAACTGAGCGGGTGGGAGAAAAGAGGGATCGTAGTAGCGATAGCCTGCTGCGGGAGGCATTGGGCGTGGCATCGGCATGGGCACATGACGGGAAGAGCGCCTGTGCTGCGCCTGTAGAATGAGTAAAACGGAGCAAAGAATCAACCCACCGCCGCCCAAAATTAGCACGACAACAACACCAGCACCCAGCCAAACGAGTGAAATAGACGGCGTAGGGGCAGGCGCGGCAGCCGGGCGCGCAGCCGCAGCAATTTTATCGTCTAGCGCCATGTCTTCTACGGAGCGCTGATAGTCCTGAATACGGTTGAGCAAATCCTTGGTCTTTTCTTCTTGTGACGCTAGCTGCTCTTCTAAGCTAGAAGAGAGCGTTTCTTGCTCAGTCAGCTGCTCTTCTAATTTTTGGGTCAGCGCCTGCTGCTTTTCTAACTCTTTGCGAATTTCGGCTTCTAGGGCTTGCTCAGTCTGAGCTTGTTCGATCGTCTCACGGGTAGGTGTTGCCGATTCTATCTGAGCAACGCGATCGCTCAACCTAGCTGCGCTATCGGCATCTGCGTTTGTAGAGACCATGCCAATACGAGCCACTAACAGCACTAAAGCTGCAACCCCGGTCGTGGCACAGCCTGCTAAATATGCAGTTGTATCGCTCATAGGCTTTACCAAAGGCTCGTTGCCTTAACGCACCGATAATGAAATGAACTGTAGTAAAAGTGAACTGTAAAAGTACCCTACCGAGACTGAGTCAATGACTTCAAACACAGTCTTGCCAGCTAAAGACTACCACATGTACTAAAGAATCTTTGTCAGTAAATATTGAATAAGTTCTGGCAAAATATAGCACTGATATAAAGCGTTGAGCCAAGCGCTTCTAGACCACTCCCCTCAGGCTGAAAAATACACCCTCATCCCGGCCTACAGCCAGATATAGCGAATGTCCTCATGCATTAGAACATTTGCTCAGAAGCGTTGCTTACCGGCTATGGGTTGCAGCCTTTCGCAAGTGTCTTCAGCAACGCTTCAAAAGCTACATTCAAAAGCTATATAGGCAACGATGTCGCTGTCTATTTCATCCTACGTGTTCATTCCACGCGGCTAAACTTTAAGAAAGCGTTCCCCTTGATTAGAAATAACAGCTATTCACCCAAAGAGCCGGACAGAAAGTAATTTTCTGTCCGGCTCTTTGGGGTGACTCTTTGAAAAAATTAGACACCAAATTCTACTGAACGATGACTTTACCAACCATGCCAGCGCCACGGTGAGGAGCACAGTAGTAAGAGTACTCACCAGGCTCAACGTCGAAGGTGCTGGAGTAGGACTCACCAGGTGCGAATGTCAGCTGCTTGTTAGTTAGCTTATCAGCCACGTCTTTGCCACCAGGGACGTTATTGGCATCAAAGATGACGTTGTGGGGAGCCATCTTATTGTTTTCCCAGGTGACAGTATCGCCTTGAGACACGGTAATAGTAGCTGGTTCAAATACCAGCAGACCACCATCGGAACCCATCTTGACAGTGTGATCGGCGGCAAAAGCGGGAGCAGCCAACACAGCGCAGCTGCTGAATACGAGCGCAGCCATCATCAAGACGGTGCTCAACTTGCGAAGCGCTCTAGCGAAAATTTTCATAAGACCTCTAGCTAAACGTGTGTAGTTTCTTTGCACATACTCAGGATTATATAGCGCCTAGCAGACCTTTTGAGCCTACCGAATGGTTCGGATTTGACGACCTGTCGTTTACGGCCCTCCGTAGGCTGTCAATATCCAATAACCTTTATATCTGCTTGGTTTGAGCGAATACTGCCGAAGTGCGCTACGGGCAATGGTTTTCACGAAGTGCCTGTTGACCAGCTGTCGAGCCGCATTAGGAGCAAAGGCCATTTCTTAAAAAATAATAAAACCTGTACTGAGTTTGTGAGACCTTTTACGAATTTTTGTAGCCAAAGGTTAAATGATTAGGTGGGTAAGTCAGCAATACCGATTGTTATTCTCTAGGATGAAAAAAATCAATGACATAACTGTACCTATGGCTATGGATGTTCTAGAGAAACAGGTGCTTGAGCTGAGCGATAAGGTTGACTCCCTCCATGGCTTGATAGCACAGTTGGCTGAGAAGGTAGATGAGGGGATGAGTGCCTCTCACGCCCTTACCAGCAGTGATATTTTGCCGGATTCTGGGCCAGTCAATATATCGCCTGCTGCTCGTCGCCCGCCAAACCCGGCAATGATGCACAAAGATATTTTGAGTGATGAGCCCTACGTAGAGGCTGACAAATCGGGTTCAGCTCACAAGCTGTCACCAGAAATTCAGATTCAGCGATTGACCGCTCAGCTAACGGCTGCGTATAACCGCATTGCAGCGCTTGAAGAGCAGATTATGGCGTACCGCGCTTATTGATTAGAAGGTTGATTAGAAGGCCGTTCGCAGTTCAGCTTCCACTACATGGCGAAGCTGTGACTGTGTCCAGTTTTGGTATAGCTGTGCGGCGATCGCACATCCGCCAGCCCCTACGCCCTCTTTAACAAACCCTTGCTCATAAGCCCGAAGCTGCATATAGGGAGACTGGCTAAAGCTGATTTGGCTAGCGAGCAAGGGGGCGTTTGTTTGGCGTGCGATCGCCACTACATCCGCACTCTGATCGCGTATCACCCACCGAGTTGTGCCAACCACCACTCGCTCAGCTTGCCATGCCGATAGGAAATAGGCTGCTTCACTGATTGCCGATGCTAACGCATACACTGCCAGCATCTGAGCACCCCCTGCAAGCAGTACCCCACCGCGCTGGCTAGCCGATATAGCCATGCCAGCAGCGACCAGCTGCATTGGGTCACCCACAGCCGCCGCTATGCCTAACGCAGAAGCTCGCGTTGGGTTATGCGCTACTCCCTCCCGCCAGGCCGATAGGCCTTCTGCTACTAGCTTCTGCTTTTGACTGTGGTTAGCGGTTGCCAGGCTGCTGCTCATACGACCTGCCACCGAGTAACCCAGCGCTGTTAGCACCGCTTGAGCCGTTGTCGTTCCACCAACAACGCATTCCCCAATAATCAAGTAGCTATTTTTCGGGGCCAGCTTTTCTCCCCAGTATTGTCCCGCGGCGAATAGTTCTTCTGCCGTCGACAGTGGCATTGCATTACCTGTAGTTACCGACCGCGCGATCGCCTTCGGTAAAGCAATGTGAGGCACGCTCAGCTCAGCTGGCAACCCGGTACTCAGCAAACGACAGGGAATAGACAATGATTGAAGCATCGCCCGAGTCATCACAGCGGGTGATATGCCTGCTGCTAGTGCTGGCAATCTGTAGTCAGGCGATCGCGGATCGAAATCCGTTGGCTTGAGTAAATAGTTGCCGTCTAGCGCGGCGGTGTAGCGTCGATCGCTAGGCGTTTTTCCCGCTGCTGAAATCTGAGGAATTAGGCCGGTCTCAGTAAAACTTAAAATGCAGGCAAAGGTCGGTTTACATCCGCGATATTGCTGCAGCCAGCGACTAGGATTGCCAGCACAAATTTTAATCATGCTGTGTTGAGCATTTCTGGTCCACACTCTGGGTTATCACTGGTGGCTTATTACTTTGGCAGATCATTCTTCAATCAGCACTTGAACCCACCCTGGCGGTTCGGGCATCACAATTCCCAGACGCTCTAGTACTAGCCAAGCAGCCAAGTGAACCGTAAAGAGATAAACCACGCTGGCAAAAACAATCATAGCGACCGCTGCTACTGAAACAATGCCCAGACCAGGCTGCCCCAAAGCGCCCAGTCCAATCCATCCCCAGTTGGTCAAGAGTCGAATTACCCAGTTCAACAGCTGCGTGATCTGCGCAATCGAATAGCCCCACAGGTCTTCTCCAGCTAGCAGTGACAGTAGCCAAATTCGGAAGAAAGAACCGAGAGCGACCAGCAAACCGCCGGTCAGTATCGACAGGCCCCAGTTGGCCTTACGTCGCCACAGACAGCCCAGCTGGACTCCCAAAAAGCCGTAGGGCATCAGAAAAAATATGCTGCGCGTGGGTCCGAGCAAAATGGTCAGCAGCAGGCCGGAGACGGTTGCAGCCATCCAGGCAGAGCGAGCGTTCCACCGCAGATAAACCAGCGCAATCGGCAGTGGAAATAAAATTCTGAGAAACGGACCAGGTGGAAAGTATGTATTCACTAGCCACATCAGACTAGCTGCACTGGATAAAAAAGCAGTCTCCACCAGCGGCAGCGGTCCTATGGCAGGATGTGCGCGGCTACTCGTACTAGCAGATTTGCTCACACTGAGACTGTCTTCTGCCTCTGAACTATTTTCTGCAGTACCTTCTGAACTATTTTCTGAACTATCTACCTTGCTTAGGTTGGGGATACCTGGCTCACCTGAAGGCCTTTCTGAAGGCTTTTCTATGGGTAAAGGGGGAATCGGGAAAAGCTCGGCCGAGTGCTTGCGATCGCTCGTCCGTTTCTGCGGTTGATCTTGGCTGCTTTCCTGAGTTGCTCTTAGCGTCGGAGAGAGTTCAGTCGCCGTAGATTTGATTGGGTTTTTAGGCGTTTCTTGCCGTGTTGGCGATGAGACCGGCTCTAGTTCATCAGGAATGAGATCGTCTGATATCCAGGGCGCATCGTCCTCTAAATCTGGGGGATCAATGTCTGGGGGATCGATCAGATTATTAGAATCGGGATCGGCAGGGTGGGTCATGAACCAGATCGCTATACCAGAAGATTTTCTAGGGCTTCAATGTCGTTGATTTTGAGGATGTCGCGATCGCGTGTAATCAAGCCCTTCTTCTCTAGCTTACTCAAAACCCTGGTAACTGTTTCTCTAGCGAGCCCACTCAACCCGCTCAGCTCACGGTGAGGCAAATTTGGGATCTCCATGCCCTGTCCAGCGGCTTTACCCTGCCCATCGGCTAGGAATAAAAGAATATCTGCCACGCGCGATTGACTGTCTGATTCTCGCAGGCGCAGTCTACGATTGACCTGGCGCAGGCGCTTAGCCATCAATCTGGCCAAATATAATCCGGCCAGTGGCTCTGTATTGAGCAGCTTTACAAAATGCTGCGCAGGCATATTCCCAATAATGGTGGGCACTAGCGTGATGACATCGGTTGATCGTGGAATTTCTTCGAGCGAAGACATTTCACCAAATATTTCATCTTTGCCCAAAATATTGAGCGTCACTTCCTTACCATCTATGTTGTAGGTTCTAATTTTTACCCACCCCTCCAGAATAAAATAGACAGAGTTTCCCCAGTCATTTTCCAGCAAAATCACCTGATTTGCTGGGTGTCGTCTTGTAACTACTTGAGCAGCCGCCTGCTTCGCCGCTTCTGGGCTTAACTCTGAGAAGAACGGCGTCATGCGGATAAGTTCACTAGTGTCGAGAGGGCGCGCTTCCATAAGCAACAAGCTGTGGCTAAAAATAGGGCTAACAAACTAAGAACGGTCACTATTTGGCGGTTTTTATTCGGTCTTTATTACTGAGGCTGCCGCGTTATATAAAGCACGCTAACTTTAACACCCAAACTGTCGTCTGCACTACCTAATAGACCTTATATATGTAGATTCTCTCGACGTAAGGTGGGCTGGGAAATACGGCGATTAACTTATTCCTTACAGAGGGCTGTATCAGGTACAGAGAGCTGTAATCAGTACAGACAATTAATTTTTCGAAATTACTGTACAGGCTTCTCTTTTGTATGGATTGGCTGTATGGATCGACAGTAGATCGCAAGCCCCAACTACAAAATAACTTGATTCGGGCTGTGCATTTTTACCCTGCTAGCTTAAACTTTGTGCACTTGTTTACTTAACTTTTTACTTGTTTTTGTAGTAATGGCGCGTGTGAAGTGAGCTAAATGTTAGTCTTGAGCTGATTTTGGGCAAAGAGACAGGTACGGCGGTCTGCTGAGTGAAAACTCCAATAAGAGGCTACATCACGGCAGATTGCTAAGCACTTAGTCTTAGGCCATTTTTGGCCACCTTTAGGCCACAGGAGCTTTGTACAGCAAGCGTTGTATCCTCCGGTGGTGGTGCAATCTAAGTGCAGATAGCTAAACGGCGAGTCATCTTCTTTATAAGGAGATGATCCCAATCGCCAATCGTAAACACATCATTTGACTATTGCAGGCATCCATAGTGACTTCCCAAAAGGATCAAATTCAATCCCTCATCGCAGATATTGAGCAGGTACTGGGCAAAGGTAAACCGCGTACCCCTTGGGTGAAAGCTGCCGATATTGAACCCCAGCGGCAAGCGCTGGTGCGGGCGCAGGCCTATTTGATGTCTTTGCAGCAGTCGTTTGAAGCGCCCGGTGGCTGGGGCCCTGTCGATCCAAGTACCGGGCAGATTGCCGCGCCTGCCTCACCAGATCCAGCGGCTATAGGGGCGCCCGCCACAGATGCTTCTGCGGAAAATGTGCTTCAGGCGCTGCTGACAGAAATGAAGTATTTGAAGTCGAGCGCTCTACAACCGCTGCGATTAGAAATGGATAGCCTGCGCGAAGAGCGAGACAATCTTAACCAGGAAGTCAAAGCGCTAGCAGACCAGCGAAATCAGGCCTTAACAGCGCTTAATCAGGTACAGCTAGACCAAGCACAGCTGGCCGGAAGTCAAAGCGTAGGCCGCATGGATATTGATGAGCAGCAGCTCAATGAGTTTTTACAGGTGCTGATGTCGCGCCTGCAAGAGCGGCTGACAGAGCAGGTGACCGAGACGCTAGGACAGCTAGAGTCTGAGCATTCAGCAGCCATGGCGAAGTTGACAGCAGCCACCGAAATAGAAATTTTAGAGCTGAAGCCCACTGGTCAAATTGAAGAGATGCGCCAGATTCAGTCGCGCTCTGATCAGCTATTGGCCAATATTGATTCGACGTTGCAGCGGATGTTTGAAACGCTGCAAACTAACATTGACAGCTATCAGATTTCGCTCAATGAAGGCATTGAGAATATGCATAGCTTGGGTCGTCAGGGTGAAGTGATTGTGCGATCGCTCGTCGATCATCTAACTCAGCAGCTAGGACAAACGGCCCCTCCAGAACCCGCTTTTTACCCCGCTAGGCCAACTGCCTTTGCAGAAAGCACTGAACCGGTCGCAGATACGGTCTCGTCTCTCAACGAAATACTCCCCGCTGGAGCGAACACCTTCATTGCAGAAGAGACTGAGCCTGAAGACTTGAGATCTGCCTCAATATCTGAAACCGCCTCTACAACCTTAGCCTCTACAACCTTAGAGAACGAGACCGGTGAAACAGATTCTCCTGAGACAGATCTTACTGA